>Ga0256405_10002010_pt1 | contig 50196 bp, 53 predicted proteins | sample RumenRJG_02DNA_FD_189096 | JGI IMG/M metagenome (GOLD analysis project Ga0256405, IMG submission 189096) | Bovine rumen microbial communities from Lethbridge, Alberta, Canada - RJG_02 | ecosystem: Host-associated > Mammals > Digestive system > Stomach > Rumen | place: Canada: Alberta...
AAGGCTGCACCTGTACAGGACAGAGAGAAAGATAAGGATGATTTCGACGGAACTAATGGTACAGCTATGAGTTCAAATACGCAAGCTGACGTAACCCTAACAGAAGAAACGGAATCTACAGAACAAATCTTTCCTGGTATAACCATGTATAAAAGTAGGACCTCGATGATGATTTTCTCAAAACTTTTGCTTAACTTTGCAGCGGAGTCCACGATGGCCTCCTTGCATATGCCCGTATATTGGTCGAGTGCTACTGAAATTTTCTTCATAACTGAGTAATGTAAGAGACTACTAAGTTACTGAAAATTAGGCACTTGATCAAATTTTATTAGTTATATTTTATTAATGTAACTCATTATTTTTCAGATGATTAAATGTATATTTAACTAAGTATTGCTCATAGGGAAGAATTATTAATATTGTTTTCTTAAGACTTTTAAAAAAGTGGTTAAATGTTTGTATTCTGTAAATTAAAGGGCCTTGCCAAACTTGAGCGTATTACTTTATATGTGTCTATTTTTTGGGTAGCGATACAGATCGTATTGCTATTTGTTTATTGGGACCATCCTGATGTAAATGATGAAGTTGAATACATAGGACACGCCATGGATGTGGTGGCCACGGGTGAATTATATCCTTCGGCTATGCATGTTTACGACCGCTTTATTCATGCTCCTGGGTGGAGCAATTGGCTGGCAGTTATCTATCTGCTTTTTGGTACGGTGCGGGTGCAGATGATTATTAATCTTTTGATGAATATCTGCATTCTTGTAGAAATCTTTTATATTTCTCTACGCCTGTTCGATAGGCGTACTGCTTGTTTTTCTGTGATAATCTATTGCAGCTTATGTTCCACTTGGTTCGTAGATCTACACCTACTGTCGGATCATCCATCTTATTTCCTTTTCCTTACTGCTTTTTGTCTAGCTATGAATCGACGCTGGTACTGGGTGGTATTGGCTGGGCTCATATATGCTCTCTCTTATACAATACGTCCAACAGTGATGGCCTTTTTGGTAGGTTCGATCGTGCTGATGTGGTTTATGCATCGTCGGTGGAATTACTATTTGTTACTGCTTGTTCCCTATTTCCTGTTATTATATGGCATAGGTAAGCATACAGAGTCACGTATTGGTATATATTTGAATACCTCATCGCTTGGAGGTTTTGGAATGATGCATGGCTGGAATGAAGAGACTGCACCTTGGGCTGACATGACGGTGTTTGAACATAAGGGCAACTCAGCATATATTGAGAATGCAGAGTACCTGACTTTTGCTGAGAAAGATTCTATTTGGAAGGCACGTGCCATAGCTCTCTTTTTTGAAGACCCGTTGAGGATACTGAAACTCGGTCCGCAGCGTACATTCCGCTATTATTCGCACGATGCATGGACACAAGAGGAAGTAGTATGGATATATGACTACGAACGAGCTATACACTCAGAAAATCCGCAAACAGAATTGCTGAAGCGCCATTTACGTCAGGCGTTTTTTAGTCTAACGTACTATCTTATGATGATACTGTTTATACTTTCGCTTTTCCGCTTTGGGCGTGAAGCTTTATCTAAAAGGGGAGCACTATTAGTTATATGGGGTCTTTCTACGGGAGTCTCATTCTGGTTCACCGCAGAGGTTCGTAGTCATTATGCATTTCTCTTCACGATGGTTATATGGGCCTCATATTATCTGAAAATGCGATTGGCTGATAAAAAACTGATGATAGAGAATGATTAGTGACATAACATGCCTGTTTGTGATTTTAGGTGGTTTTGTCTTTTATTTTTGAATATGCGGACGTTAACTGTAACTGATACAAATGTATTAAAAGGCATCGCATTGTTGTTGTTACTATGTCATCATTGTTTTGTGCCAGGTCAAACTTATGATGATATAATTCTATTCGGTCATCCAGTTGTTCAGAATATAGGAGAATTCTCTAAATTGTGTGTCACTATCTTTGTTTTTCTGTCGGGGTATGGTTTGACGATTCAAACTATGGCAAAAGGTAGTATAGGTAATATTTTCGCTTTTTATCGTCGCAGATATGTAAAATTGATGATCAATTATTGGTTGATATGGTTGCTTTTCGTACCGCTGGGTATATTAGTATTTAATCGTACTTTTCCAATAGTATATGGTGAGCATTATGCTTGGGCAGCATTTTGGGATTTTTGGGGACTACATGCAGCTGTTGTTGGATCACCATGGGGGTATAATCCTACGTGGGGGTTTTATAGCTGTATTATCATGCTTTATTTAGTGTATCCTATCATATGGAAATTCCGCAGATGGTGGATGGTAATGATTCCCTTCTCAATATTGTTCCCCATTGTTGCACAATTTCTTCCTCTATTTGAATCAAGTGGGTGCGCCATCTATTTGTTAGCATTTATTTGTGGAATGTTATTTGCGTATTTGAAACCAGAAATGGGGGGGGCAAATCTGGTTGGGAGATTATTGCTATTTATGTTGCTCCTTATTGCATGTTGGGTTAGGTTCTATATGCACACTATTATGTGGGATAGTGCAATTACTATTTTGGGGGTAGTTCTTTATTGCAATGTTTTGATGCCACGTTTCATACATAGATCGCTTGTTTTTATTGGTAAACACAGTTATAATATATTCTTGTTCCATACTTTTATTTATTATTATTATTTCCCAGAATATATATATTGGAGTAGTAATCCTCTGTTCATATATTCAACACTTTTGACGGCGTGTATCCTGATTTCAATTGGAATAGAGAAAATAAAAAATATATTTTGCATAAATAATTTGCAAAACAGGTTGGCTGGTAATGGATAACTATTTGGGAGAAGGTGATGGTGAATATAATACAAAAATGTAATATGGAATATCTTCATTAGTGTCCCGTTAAAATTGGGACGAGTTAAATATTAATCAAATAGCTCCGGAATGAGGGGACCAAATTGTTCTTTGACATCGTTGAATTTAGTCTTTTCAAATAACTCTTTCAAAGGAGTCTTGTCTGTCAGTGAGATGCTGAGGATCTGCAAGACCTCGTAGGTCGAACGTTCCAGTCGCATATCATGTTGCACGATGGCAACCAGGCAATAGGCAATGATAGCTGCACTGATTTGAATCCTGACGGCATTCTCTGTCCTGCCCCAGAATTTCTTGATCTTCAGATGCTGTTTCAGCCACTTGAAGAAGAGCTCTGTCTGCCGTTCTTATAGAGGTTTGCAACCTCAAGTAAAGACAAGTGGAAGGCATTGGTAAGGAAAGAGAACTCACGTACTTGCTCCTCATCATAGAACTTGACCAGCCTGAGCTTCTCCTTGTACTTCTTTGAAGTGATGTAATCCGTTAGAACAATTTCTGCATCAGTCGTCACATTCAGTGGCATTCTTCTCCGCCATTTAGTGCACTTGTATTGAAGATTTCCATTGCACGTTTACTGCGAGGCAGGTCCATCATGTAGAATGCAAACTCTTCGAAGATACGATAGTCGCGATTCTGGTTGGCTGTGGCAAATGTCGTCTTAGCGATAGGCTCCCGGCCTAAGCCGAGATGATAGCGTTTTGACTGATGAGCCTCCAGGGCCACAATCAAGTCACGCAAACTCTCACGATTACTGAGTTGTCCGAACATCAGAGCAAGCAGTTGATTCCAACAAGTGAAATGTTTAACGTAGCGATTCCCATCGTACTTGTCAACAAGGTGACGGAACTTGTTGCTATCCAAAAACTCTATCAATTGAGCGAAGACGTATTTTGATTTGTTCATATGCAGCCAGATGTTTTGACTGCAAAGATACGAATTCAAATCGTCGCACCCTCAAAAGCGCTTGTAAAAGACTGAATTTCAATTATTTCAAAGACCGATTAGTCCACTTTAACGGGACAGTAATGAATTTTAGTTTTAATCTGACGAGACTGGATGGAAGAACTGTTCTGAAAGGGCGGTTTCCAAACGAAACGTCAATATTGACAGTTTACGATTGTGTTCTCTTTACTTCATTTTTGAAATCTCAAGCCTAGTAACCATCACGATTACTGGGCTTGTTCTTTGTATGAAAAACTCAAAATCTTACCTTTTTCTTTGGTAGATTCCCAAAATAGTCGTACCTTTGCAGAGATTTTAAGGGAATCGATTCCAAATAGAATGCCCTTTTTTGATTGGTTAAAGGATTTTGAAATTGTCTAACGCTTTGGCAGTCATATAATTATGCCTTTGTGCTAGAATTAATATTATTCTCTAATATCTGCAAAAACTGCAGATACAGGTATATAACTTGTGTTATATAATGAAAATATCAGTAGTATCCCCGATTTATAAGGGAGAAAAAATGTTAGATGAGCTTGTTTCACGTGTGGAAACTGCTATTAAGACTTTTACTGAAGATTATGAAATCATCCTCGTGAATGATTGTTCTCCTGATGATTCCTGGGCAAAGATGAAAGAAATATGTGCCACGGATAAGAAGGTGAAGGGCATTAATCTTTCGCGAAACTTCGGTCAGCACTATGCTATTACTGCAGGTTTGACAGCATCAACAGGAGAGTGGGTCGTTGTGATGGACTGCGATTTGCAGGATCGCCCAGAAGAAATTCCAAATCTCTATCAGAAAGCCCAAGAAGGATATGATACCGTATTTGCTGAGATCATTGAACGAGATGATCGATTTATGAAAAGGTTCACATCTCGTGCATTTAGCTATGTATTTGCCTACTTTACGGATTCACCAGTAGATAAGAAAACGAATAACTTTGGTATCTATCATAGAAAAGTAATAGATGCGGTGTTGAGTATGGGCGATTATATCAAATGTTTCCCCGTAGAAGTCCGATGGGTTGGTTTTAAAATCGGTTATCATCCTGTTGTTAAGGATGCCAGGGCAGAAGGAACGTCCGGTTATACATGGGCAAAACTGATCGCATTTGCTTTTGATAATATCATCGCGTTCTCAAATAAGCCATTGAAGATGGCTCTGCGGTTGGGCTCCTATATTGTTGTATTCTCCATTTTACTTGCCTTATTCTACTTGATCAGATATCTGGCAGGAGGAATCGCTGTTGGAGGATTCACCACCTTGGTCATTTCATTATGGCTTATTGCAGGCATCCTTATTTCATTGATTGGCATGGTTGGTATCTATCTCGGACGTGTATTTGATAAGGTGAAAGGCAGACCAGTTTTTATCATCAAGGAACAGATAAATTTCTGATTACATACAATTATGAGCATCGAATATCTTTCTTGGGATTCTGAAACTTTCGGGTTTAAAGTTGGAAATCTTTTGTGTTCTGAACCTATTGAGATTGAAGACTTACATCAGGTAGTGTTCAAATCACATAATGATGGATATCGATTACTTTATTGTAAAGATGTGTCTATTCCTGAAGTGACTTTGTCTGATAATTTCTTTCTTGCTGATGAGAAGGTAGTTTATAGAACTATAATTTCTGAATCTTCATATTGCATCTCTGATTCAGTAAAAAGCGTCTTGTATCAACCATTGAATAATGAATTGTTGTTATTGGCATTACAAAGTGGTGGGCATTCCAGATATTATTTAGATAAGAACATGCCAATTCGTGTATTCTTGTCACTATATAGCAAATGGATGCAGAATTCTCTTGACGGATCCATTGCTTCTGATGTTCTGGCCTATCAGATTAATGGGAAAAATGTTGGCATGTTAACGTATAAGGTGTCTGGCAATACTGTTTTAATAGGATTGGTTGCGGTAGATTATGTATATGCAAATAGAGGAATTGGCAGCAGGCTACTTAGTCATTTGTTTAGTCTTTTTCCTCATGGGACAATAATAGAAGTCGCTACTCAGAAAAAGAATGTAGGTGCATGTCATTTTTACGAGAAAAACGGCTTTTATAGAGCGCATATTCAAAATGTCTATCATATTTGGGTAGAAGATTATTGTAAACGATTAAATTTGTAAAGATATGGTTCCTTTTAATAAACCCTTCTTGACAGGCAAAGAGGCTCATTACATGTATCAGGCGGTCTATTCGGGAAAGTTGTCTGGTAATGGCATGTTTACCAAGAAATGCCAGCAATTCTTTGAAGAGAAATATGGATTTAAGAAGTGTATTTTGACAACCTCTGGTACTGATGCACTTGAGATGGCTGCTATTCTTTGTGACGTGAAACCTGGTGATGAAGTGATAGTGCCTTCCTATACGTTTGTTTCATCTGCACTCGCCTTTGTACGCCAGGGCGCTAGAATTGTGTTTGCAGATAGTTGTGAGTATAATCCAAATATTGATGCAGACAAGATTGAGGCTCTGATTACAGATAAAACGAAGGTGATCGTACCAGTTCATTATGCAGGTGTTGCTTGCGATATGGATAAGATCATGGAAATCGCTAATCGTCATAACCTCTTTGTGGTTGAGGATGCTGCGCAGGCAATCGATTCCTATTATAAAGGAAAACCGCTTGGTGGAATCGGGCATTTCGGATGTTTCTCTTTCCATGAGACCAAAAATGTAACGGCTGGTGGTGAAGGTGGATTGATTTGTGTGAACGATGAACGTTTTGTCCGTCGTGCTGAAATTATCTGGGAAAAAGGCACTAATCGTGCAGAATTCTTCCGTGGCATGGTGAATAAATATGGTTGGGTGGATACAGGATCCAGTTTCCTGCCTTCTGAGATTAATAGTGCATTCTTATATGCGCAGTTGGAGAGTCTGGAAATAATCCAAACTCGTCGCCAGGCGATATGGGAGCAGTATCATGATGGTTTGATGGATCTTTCAGGGAAAGGTTTCTTCTCCTTGCCTGATATACCTGATTATGCCACCAATAATGGGCACATGTTTTATATTGTATGTCAAAGTCTTGATGAACGGACGCAATTGATAGGGTTTCTTAAAGAAAAAGGAATCCTTGCGCCCTTCCATTATCTCAGCCTGCATCTTAGTGATTATTACCATTCCGTAGAGAGTAATATCCCCAATCTTCCTAATTGTGATAAGTTCGCAGACAGATTGGTTCGTCTTCCCATGTTCTTTGAATTAAAGGACGAGGAAGTGGCATATATTATCCAAGAAATTCATTTGTTCTATTCTCCTAAATAAAGGAATTCAACAAAAGTATTGACAGATGGGGGCTTTGTCAGTTAAGAATGTTCTTTTCTTGTGTTTCGCTGTAGCTGTTTATTCTGCTTCAGGGTTATTTACAAAGCTAGCATCAAGATATGATTTCCTGTCATTTCCTTATTTGTTATGCTTAGGTGGGGTTGTTTTGGTACTTGGTACCTATGCCATCCTTTGGCAGATGGCTTTAAAAAAGGTTCCATTGAACAAAGCCTATCTTTTTAGGAGTTTAGGACTTGTCTATGGGCTGGCAATAGCCTATTTTGTTTTTCAAGAGACAATTACATGGGGAAACCTGCTTGGTGGAGGCATTGTGATAGGCGGTTTACTAGTCCTGATGGGTGAGAAAACTGCAGATAAAAACGCTTAGTGCCATGACTTATTTGTTTGTGATTTTGGGAATTCTATCTTGTTCTTTATCTCAATTGCTCTTAAAGAAAAGTGCAAAGGTTGTTCATACCTCTAAGATTTATGAGGTTTTAAACCCAATGGTCATTATTGCGTATACTGTATTCTTTTTAGCCTTGCTCGTCAATATCTGGGCTATGAGTAAAGGAGTGCAACTGAAAGAGATGGCGATGTTGGAGTCTTTAGGGTATGTGTTTGTTCCAATCTTGTCTTTCTTTATATTAAAAGAGAAGATTTCTCGCCGTACGATAGTAGCGACTTTTGTGGTCATATTAGGTATCTTCGTATTTTATCTGTAGAATATATGCTGACTTATGATAAGAAGATATAATACGTTATGTACATTATTAATAGTCTGTGCAGTTTTTTATGCTGTTAATTATTTGACACCAGAGGAAAAATTCTTCAATAAAAGTAGAAGAGTGTTCTATGATAATGACAACAACAGAAAGAGCTGAGGCTATGAATGCCACTCTTCCAGTTTTGAAGAAATATGTTCATCCGGAAGATACATTACTTGTATATAATGCAGCGCCAATGATGAATTATCTAACACACACACGGCCTGCAGGAGGTACAAGTTGGCCAGCATTGGGAGCTATTAAACCATTAGTAGGTATGCCTAAGATTCTTGTTCAAAAATCTGATGGCTTTACGATTGAAACCCAACCAGCTCGTTGTATCCCGACTGGAAATCAAATGATAGATTCATATATGCAAGAACATAAATATCGCATTGTGTGGGAAAACCCATATTTTATATTGTTATTTCCTCAAAGATAGAATTTGTAATGAATAAAGATTGGACATTAGTTATCAGACCGCATGAGAAACTGTGGAAGCTGAACATTAAGGAGGTTTGGGCTTATCGCGATCTGGTGGAACTTTTTGTGAAACGAAATATCGTTGTGCAGTATAAGCAGACGATTCTTGGACCGCTGTGGTATCTGATACAGCCAATCCTGACTGTCATTATGAACATGGTGGTTTTTGGCGGCATTGCTCACATGAGCACAGATGGGGTGCCACAAGCCTTGTTCTATATGGCTGGTAATGTCTGCTGGTTCTATTTTTCTGATTGCTTGAACCAGACCTCCAGTACATTTGTTACTAATCAGGCGATGTTTGGCAAAGTGTATTTTCCTCGCATGGTGGTGCCTATCAGTACTGTGATCAGTAATCTGTTGCGTTTTGGTATTCAAGTGCTACTATTTATAGCCTTTTATCTCTATTTCTGGATAAGTGGGGCTGACGTCGCTCTTACTTGGGCAATTCTCTTAATGCCTTTGTTGATATTGATGTTAGCAGGTCTTGGTTTGGGCTTTGGCATCTTGGTGTCATCGTTAACGACTAAATATCGTGACTTAACTATCCTATTTACCTTTATTGTACAGCTTTGGATGTATGCCACACCGATTGTCTATCCTATAAGTATGGTGAATAATGAGACGTTGAGAACAATTATTATGCTGAACCCTATGACAGCCGTGGTTGAGGCTTTCAAATATGCCACTTTAGGCCAGGGCTACTTCTCCTGGGGGGCATTAGGCTATAGTTTCACATTTATGAGTGTCTTATTGCTTTGGGGAACCGTAGTGTTCAACAAGGTTCAGCGCTCTTTTATGGATACTGTATAAATTTGATTAATCTGATATGAACGCAATAGAATTTGATCATATAGGAAAACAATATCGATTAGGTCTGGTTTCGACTGGCACATTCAGCCACGACTTGAACCGTTGGTGGACGATGAATGTTCGGCACAAGGAAGATCCTAATTTAAAGATTGGAGAGACCAACGACCGTTCTCATAAAGGAGAAAGTAACTATGTCTGGGCATTGAAAGATATAAATTTCAGTGTAGAAGAAGGAGATGTCGTCGGTATCATAGGTAAGAATGGTGCTGGTAAAAGTACATTGTTGAAGTTACTCTCACGTGTTACGACTCCCACTGTTGGAGAAATCCGAGCAAGAGGTCGTATTGCCTCATTGTTGGAGGTCGGTACGGGTTTCCATCCCGAGATGACAGGTCGTGAGAACATCTATATGAATGGTGCTATCATGGGTATGACCAAAGCGGAGATCTCTCGCAAGTTAGATGAGATTGTAGATTTCTCAGGTTGCGAGCGCTATATTGACACCCCTGTAAAACGTTATTCCTCTGGTATGACTGTTCGTCTTGGTTTTGCCATTGCTGCTCATTTGGAGCCAGAAATCCTTGTCGTTGATGAAGTATTAGCAGTAGGCGATGCTGAATTTCAGAAAAAGGCAATTGGTAAGATGCAGGATGTATCAAAAGGGGAAGGACGAACAGTGTTGTTTGTGAGTCATAATATGGCGAGTATTCGTTCCTTGTGTAATCATTGTGCTTTGTTAGAAAATGGTACAGTGAAAGCTATTGGAGAGGCCAATGAAATATGTAATCTCTATCTACAAAGTGGGACTGAAAAATTAAGCGCAGAATGGGAAACTCCTATTATTGATAAGAATTTTCAAATGTATCGTGCAGAATTAGTAGACACAGAGGGGAAAAAACGAAATGGTTTCTCCTGTGATGAAGATTTCATCTTACGATTGTATTTTAATGTGAAAGAACGTGTTCCAGGAGTATATGGTTATCTCCATTTTCAACGAGCTGATGGCGTTATTGCTTGGACAATGGATAGTAATGATGTTGAATATAACAAATTAGAACAGCTTCCTATTGGTAAGTCGGTTGTTGATATTAAGATACCTAAGCGTACAATAGGTCATGGACAATATGTGATTTGTTTGAATTACACAAGCAATCAGAATGCATCGGGTTGGAATGTTGACTCACCATTAGATTGTTTGCAGGTGTCCATTTCAGACGATAGCACCAATCGTGGTAATCAAAGAGGGGGATATCTAAGTACGATTCTTCCGTGGGAAATAAAGAAGTGAAAATAGCTTATTATATGAAAGCATTCCTGTCCGATATATTTTATAAATTGTATTGCCATATGCCATATTGGCTATGCACTTATATTTTCAGTAAAATTGATTATTTTCATTACAAGTTGCTATCATTTTATGAACATCCTTTTAAAACTAAGAGCAAGCTCCCAGGTGTTATGGGTAATGAGTGTTATGGAAACCTTTGGGCGATAAAAAATGCTACAAAGGACAAATTTCATGAACATTGTATGATAGAGCATGGAATTCAATTTAGTGGTGCATTAATTGAGAATGAGTGCAATATGCCATGTATAGATACTATATATACATTCAGTGAATTTAGGAAAAAAGTTATTTTAGACCATTTTGGAGATAGCTTTAGAAAAGAGATTTTTCCTATTGGACCTTATATCTTGTATGTTGATAATTTCAAATCTTCGCGTAAGCTAAAAAAGTTAAAAGGGAAATTAGGTAAGGTCTTGCTGGTACTACCGAGTCATTCAACGCTAGGTTATAAGATGGAATATGATGAAACAGCATTCCTTCATGAAGTTGATAAAATTTCTAAGGATTATGATACGGTATTGGTATCACTTTTTTGGGCAGATATCCGATATGGTCGAGATAAGATGTATCTTAAAAAAGGGTACAAAGTAGTTTGTTCTGGGACACGTTCAGACAGATGGTTTTTGTCGCGCCAAAAAGACTTATTTGAACTAGCAGATTTTTCTATGAGCAATGAGGTGGGAACTCATGTCGGATATTTGATTGCGCTGGGATGTCCTCATTATATTTTTAAGCAAAAAATGATAGAGTTGCATGAGTATTCGAATGAGGAAACTGATTATTATTCAAATGATAAAGATTTTAATCTCATTAGAGATGCTTTTAGCTCCAAAAAACCTGTGATTACAGAAGAGCAGAAGAAAATAGTAGATCATTATTGGGGACTAAGCTCGGTTATAACTGAAAATTGTAGGTATAGAAATTCTTTATGATAAAATGAAAGATAATTTCACCATTCCAAAAATCATCGAGCTCCCGAAGTTCTTTGATGCTCGTGGAAATCTATCCGTTATTGAGGAACTAAAAGAAATACCTTTCAAAATAGAACGGACATATTGGATATACGACGTGCCTGGTGGTGAAGCGCGTGGTGGACATGCTTACAAAGAAAATCAGGAGTTCATTGTTGCACTTTCTGGTAGCTTTGATGTGACTCTTGATGACGGAAATGAGAATAAAATATTCCATTTGAATCGCTCTTACTATGGTCTTTATGTTCCAAAGGGAATCTGGAGAGAAATGGAAAACTTCTCAACAAATTCTTTAGCACTTATCCTTGCATCGACAAAATTTGATTCAAATGATTATATTCGGAATTATAGAGTTTTTCTTGAATATGTAAGAAAATGAAGAAGGTAAGTGTTTACGATTGCTCTTACGTTGAGCTCCCAAAGATTACAGTAGGAGAAAGGCAAGGGAATCTGACGCCAGTTTATAATAATGACCAAATCCCGTTTGATGTGAAAAGAGTTTTTTACACCTATGACATACCCGGAGGCGAGTCTCGTGGTGCTCATGCCCATAAGAAATGTCACCAGTTCCTTGTCGCTGCGAGTGGGAGTTTTGAAGTGGTCTTGGATGATGGTAAGAATAAACGGACAGTTCTGTTGAATCGTCCTTTCTATGGGCTTCATATACCTCCTGGTATTTGGGCTGCTGAGCAAGGCTTTTCCTCTGGCGCAATCTGCTTGGTATTGACTTCGGATGGCTATGATGCTGAGGATTATATTCGGGACTATAGTGATTTTATTAAGTATACAAGATAACAAGAAATGCAAGAAGAAAAAAGTTTTTCCTTAAATGCGGTAGAATTGCCAAAATATCAACCGAATAGATATCCACTGTTAATGATAGACTATGTAACAGAGGTGGTGCCTGGTAAGTATGCAAAAGGCTACAAAAATTTATCAAACAATGAATGGTTTTTCCCTGTTCATTACCCGGGCGATCCTAATATGCCTGGCTGTTTACAGTTAGAAGCTTTTGCTCAAATGCTAACAGTAGCAGTTTTGACACTTGATGGTCTAGCAGGAAAATATGTATATGCTTTGAAGCATACTTTACTGACTCACCTGTTGATAAAAATACAAGTAATTTTGGGATTTTTCATAGAAAGGTAATAGATGCAGTGGTGAGCATGGGGGATAATATTAAATGTTTCACAGTAGAAGTTCGATGGGTAGGTTTCAAGATTGGCTATCAACCTGTTGTTAAGAATGCCAGGGCAGAAGGCACGTCTGGTTACACCTGGGCTAAGCTGATAGCCTTTGCTTTTGACAATATAATTGCATTCTCAAATAAACCATTAAAGTTGGCGTTGCGTTTAGGTTTCTATATCGTTGTGTTTTCTATTATACTTGCCTTATTTTACTTGATCAGATATCTTGCTGGAGGAATAGCAGTAGGTGGTTTTACAACTTTGATTATTTCTTTATGGCTAATTGCCGGAATATTTATTTCACTAATAGGTATGGTTGGTATTTATCTTGGGAGAGTTTTTGATAAGGTAAAAGATAGACCTGTTTATATTGTTAAAGAACTTATTAATTTTTAAATTTATGGGGATTGAGATTTTAAGAGACTTGGATGTTGTCGAAATTCAGAAATATCAGCAAAATAGATATCCCTGTTTATTTATTGATTATATTGATGAGGTTGTGGTAGGTAAATCTGCCAAGGGTCACAAATGCTTATCATATAATGAATGGTATTTTCCATGCCACTTTGCTGATGAGCCCAACATGCCTGGTTTTATTCAGTCAGAGATGTTGGTTCAGGTATTTCTGATGACATTTTTGACAATGCCTGAGAATAAGGGGAAAAAAACAGCAGCATTGAACTACAACGTGAAGTACAAAAAAAAGCTGGTTCCTGGTATGCGAGTAGATATAGAAGCAAGCCTGAAATCATATCGTAGAGGAATAGCCATCGGATCAGCAGTTGGTTATGTTGATGGTGAAGAAGCGGTATCTGCTGAGTTTTTGATTGGCATCCCTGATGTTTTGAATCAGTTTAAGCCCAAGGACAATAAGTAATGGTAAGGTTAGCAGATTATGTCATTCAGCGAATCGTTGATGAAGGTGTAAAGCATATATTTCTTATTACGGGTCGTGGTATTTTGTATTTATCAGATGCCGTGGCTAAGAATGAGGAGATGACGCCAATCTCAGTTCATCATGAACAGGCGGCTGCATACGCTGCTGTTGCATATTCACAGTATAATGATAAATTGGGCGCCGCTTTAGTATCTACAGGATGTGCCTCTACTAATGCGATGACGGGTGTGCTCAATGCATGGCAGGATGGTGTGCCTGTGATTTTCATTTCTGGACAAAATAAACTGCACGAGACAGTAGCCTTTACGGGAAAGCATATACGTACATGGGGATCCCAAGAAGCTAATATCATACCTATTGTAAAGCCTATCACCAAGTACGCAAATATCATTACTGATGCAAGTAAGATTGGTGTGGAGATGGATAAAGCTATTTACTACGCAACTCATGGTGTAAAAGGTCCTGTATGGCTGGATATTCCAGTAGATGTGCAGAATATGCGCGTTGAACCAGACCAACTGTCAAGATGGAATGGTGATGATAATATAAAAGAGGCTACAGCAGAAGAGGTAAAGTATGTCGCTGATGCTTTGAAAGAAGCGAAACGCCCAGTATTCTTGATTGGAAATGGTATTCGCGCTTCTCATTGCATAGAAATGTTTATGGAACTTGCTGAAAAAACTAAAATTCCTGTTTGTTTTTCTGCTTCTGCTGTAGATACATATGGTATCAGTCATGAGCTATCGATGGGTACTGTAGGAACTATTGGAGGAACAAGGGCTGGTAACTTTGTTGTACAGAACTCTGATTTGGTAGTATCCATCGGATGTAGACTATCCCCGATGTTGACAGATACCCAATATCAGAAGTTTGCTAGAGATGCCAAACTCATTGTGGTTGATATTGATGAGAATGAGCATTCAAAGGAAACTGTTAGAATAGATAAGTTGATTATTTCTGATGCTAAGTTTTTTATTGAGTCATTATTGAAAGAAGATATTGTAGAAATCTCGAAGGAATGGCATAGTAAGTGTAAGCATTGGAAACAGATATTCCCGAAATGCGAAGATGCTTTTAAGAGTAAGGACAAGATTGATCTTTATGATTTTGCAGATAGATTGACTAACCATTTAAAAGATGACGCTGTTGTGCTCACTGATGCCGGGCTTGAAGAGGTCATTGTTCCATCTGTGATAACCTTTAAGGATGGTCAACGTTGTTTGCATCCAGCTTCACAGGGTTGCATGGGTGTCGCATTGCCAGCCTCTATGGGTGCCTGGTATAGTTGTGGTCATGATGTGGTTGCTGTTATCGGTGATGGTTCTGTGATGATGAACCTGCAGGAGATGCAAACCATTAGTGCCAATAAGATGGGCATAAAGATAATTATTATTAATAACAAGGTTTACTCAGTGATACGCACTCGCCAGGTGGAACTTTTCAGAAATCGCACTATTGGTACAAATCCTGAGAATGGCGTTACTACGCCAGACTTTAAAGATGTGGCATATTGTTTCAAGATTCCATACATCAAGATTGATCATATTGATGAACTTGATGCAAAACTTGACGAGATTATGAATATGGAAGGGCCCGTAATATGCGAAGTGATGGCTGTGGAAGATCAGGTGTATATTCGTAGCGGCGCGGGATTTAATACTCAGCGTAAGTTTGTTGTTAGACCATTGGAGGATCAGATGCCTTTTATGGACCGGGAACTTCTGAAGAGCGAAATGATTGTAGAACCAATAGATGTTTAAGCGAATGGCAAGTCTCAAATTTAGAAGCGGAAGAGAACTGTCAGATTATGGCCGCCCATATTTTGTGGCAGAGGTGAACTCCAGTCATAACGGCAATGTGGAAGTGGCCAGGCAAATGATTGCGGCAGCTGCAGATGTAGGTTGTGATTGTGTGAAGTTTCAGTCTTGGTCAGCAGAGAGCTTGTATTCTCAGTCCTATTATAAAGATAATCCTATTGCTAAGCGTATCGTAGCAAAGTTCTCTCTGACAGCTGAGCAATTGAAGAATATGGCAACATATGCTCGTGAAAAGGGAATAGACTTCTCGTCAACCCCCTATAGTTGTGAGGAGGTGGATTATTTGATTGATGAATGTCAGGCTCCTTTTGTGAAGATCGCTTCGATGGATCTGAACAATCTGAAATATCTGCGCTATATTGCTCATAAGAATGTTCCCATTGTGCTTTCTACAGGTATGAGTACGATGGAGGAAATAAAAAGGGCAGTGAAGACCATTGAGGATGAAGGTAATAAACAGATTTGTCTGTTACATTGCATTTCTATCTATCCACCAGAGACAGAGACAATTCATCTCAACAATATTATTGGGTTGCGTGAAGTATTCCCTAATTACCCTATAGGATTCTCCGACCATTCACATGGTGTAGAGATGGCTGTGGCTGCTACGGCATTAGGAGCTGCTTTGATAGAGAAGCATCTGACTCTTGATAGTAAGAAGATTGGTATGGATAATCAGATGGCAACCGAACCAGAAGAAATGGCTCAGATGGTACGTTGTTGCTTGAATACCCAGATAGCTCTTGGTAATAAGGAACGTGTGGTTCGCCAGGCAGAACAGATGCAGATGGAAAAAATGCGTCGTAGTATCATCTTGACCAAAGACCTACAGGCAGGGCATGTTTTGACGAATGATGACTTGGATGCGAAACGCCCCGGTACAGGTATCCCTGCTGACGAATTGGATGGTTTGGTAGGGAAGAAACTGGTTAGAGATGTGAAGGCTGACTACCTTTTGGAAAGAGCAGATTACGAATAAACAATCTTATATTTAACGTTAAATAACAATTTAGAATTATGACTAATTTAGAAAAGCTGGCAAAGGTATTTGCCGACACATTCGGAATCAGCGAGGCTGAGACCAAAGGACTTCAGTATCAGGGTATTGAGGCTTGGGACTCTGTAGGGCACATGACACTTGTAGCTGCTATCGAGGATGATTTTGATATCCAACTGGATACAGATGATATCATTGATATGAGTTCTTTCGAGAAGGCTCTAGAGATCCTTGTCAAGTATGGCATCCAATTTTAATGGATCAATTCTCGTTTAGAATCAACAATAAGGATATATTGGTTTTCAGGAGTATCTTCGTTCCTGTTAAATCCAATATGTATGTGATTCTAACAGGAAACGAGGCAGTAGTTTTTGACCCCAATGAGAATCACGAACTATTGCAATTATTTGAAGAGAAGAAAATAGGGAAAGTACATATTCTTCAAACACACGAGCATTACGATCATACGAGTGGAGTTAATTGGTTGAAAGCTCATACAAAAGCTGATCTGTATTGTCAGAAGGAATGTGCTGATGTTATCACAACGGAAAGAGGAAATAATCCAGCCTTGGTGGCTTTGGTATTAGCTGATCAAGATAAGCAGGATGGGGGGCATCGGTATAAGGATTTCAAAGCACATTTTGAGCCTTATGCGATAGTGGTTGATAAGACTTTTGATAAAGAAGATAGATTTGTAGTAGGAGAGTTGGAGTTTCATGCAGTCTCTACTCCCGGTCATTGTCCAGGGGCGGCTTGCTATGAACTATTTGATAAAATGGTATTTACAGGAGATACCCTTTTACAAAATGATCCTGTCATACTCAGTTTCCGTGAGAGTCGGAAGGATAATTACGAGAAAATATCTTTGCCTTATTTGCAGAACTTGCCCAAAGATACGATTATTATGCCGGGGCATGGTGATCCATTTATATTGAAAGATACGAAGAACATTTAGATGATGTTCAACTTAGATAAATACGCAAACCATATAGCTGTAGAAACTGAGCAAGGCATAAAATTGACCTATAACCAGTTGAAGCAAGATGGAGACAGAATAGTCGAGGTAATGGAGCCTCGGAAGTTCACATTCTGTCTTTGCGAAAATACATTGGGTAGTTTGGTGGGCTATGTTGCGTTCTTGACACATGATATTCCAACAGTACTCCTGGACGCTTCAAAAGATACAGAGACTATCAAAGGTCTAATAGATCATTATCGCCCTCAATATATATGGGCTCCAACCAAAAGAGTTGAGGCGCTTGGTATAGATAATTCCGTGTTGACGTATGAAGACTATTCTTTGCTCCTGTTAGGAAAGCAGAATTATGAGATACATTCAGATGTGCTGCTTTGTTTGACTACGTCTGGAACGACAGGCAGTCCCAAATTAGTGAAACTGACAGAGGAGAATCTCAGAAGTAATGCGGAATCAATCGCAGAATACCTTCATATTACAGAGAAAGAGCGTGCCATCACATCTTTACCCATGTATTATAGTTTTGGTATGTCTGTCATTAATAGCCATCTGATCAAGGGTGCAACACTCTTACTGACAGATAAAGCTGTGATTCAACGTGAATTCTTGAATTTTCTAATTGAGGGAAAAGCTACATCGATTGCAGGCGTACCCTATACCTACGAAATGCTTCGTAGATTACGTTTCTTGAAAATGGATTTACCTGAGTTGAAAACCATGATTCAAGCGGGTGGAAAACTGAATGCCAATATTGTGAAGGAATATGTTGAGGCAGCTCAAACATCAGGTAAAGAGTTTATTGTGATGTATGGCCAGACTGAGGCGGCTCCTCGTATGAGTTACTTGCCATTTGATAAGGCTTTGGAAAAATATGCCTCGATAGGCATTGCCATTCCTGGAGGAAAACTGTCTGTTCATGATGTGAGCGACAAGGAGATAACAACGCCAGATACAGATGGTGAATTGATTTATGAAGGGCCTAATGTGTGTATGGGTTATGCAGAGTGCATAGATGACCTTGCAAAAGGTGATGAAAACCATTATGTGTTACATACAGGTGATGTGGCTCGATTTGATAGTGATGGCTACTTTTATATCACTGGTCGCATGAAGCGATTTGTCAAAGTATGGGGCAATCGTTGCAACCTCGATGCTACAGAGCAGTTGGTAAAGGCTATTATTACCAATTGTGCCTGTGTCGGTGTTGATGACAAAATTACCATCTTTGTCACGCACGATGGTCTTGAAACAAAAATCAAGGACTTTCTTTGTGAAAAAACAGGCCTAAATTTGAGAGCATTTGAAGTGAAAGTCGTTGATACCATCCCGACTTTACCATCGGGGAAGCTTGATTATCAAACTATGCAAAAGATGATTTGAAAGATATGACATTAGAGGAATTAATGGATATAGCCCCATATTCGCTGGGAAAAGAAGAGAAACATGCTGTGCTGGATGAGTATTTGGTCGATCTGACCAAATACCACTATGAGCATAGTGAAGCGTATCGGAAGATGTTAGTTGGAACTGGAGTTGATATCAATCATCTTCAGCATTATGAAGATTTACCATATTTGCCAGTCAGTTTGTTTAAGGATCTGACATTGCGAAGTGTAGCGGAAGAAGAGGTTATCAAGACCATGACCTCATCTGGCACTACAGGTCAAAAGACTTCCAAGATATATCTGGATCGTGAGACATCTGCCAATCAGACTAAGACGCTGACCAAGATTGTGGCTTCATTGCTGGGCAATAAGCGCGTGCCGATGATTATCCTTGATTCATCAAGTGTCGTAAAGGATCGCAAGATGTTTTCTGCTCGTGGTGCCGGTATTTTGGGGTTCTCTATGTTTGGCAGCAAACGTATGTATGCTCTGGATGAGAACATGGAGTTGGACATTGAGGGTATGAAGACCTTCCTTGAAGAGCATCAGGGCGAGACCATCTTCTTATTTGGCTTTACTTTCATGATCTGGCAGCATTTCTTTAAGAAACTCAGGGAAAGTGGCTATAAACCAGATTTGTCAAAAGGCGTATTGATTCATGGTGGTGGTTGGAAAAAACTGGTGGCAGAGTCTGTCTCTACAGCCCAGTTCAAACAGTGCCTGAATGATGTCTGTGACATCAAGGTTGAAAATGTCCACGACTACTATGGTATGGTGGAACAGACAGGTACGATCTATATCGAGTGCGAGCATGGCCATCTGCATGCCTCAAATTTCTCAGATATTGTTATCCGCAATCCATATGATTTCAGTGTCGCTAAAAATGGCGAAACGGGTATTATTGAGGTTGTTTCTGTACTGCCAAAGAGTTATCCTGGGCATGTGTTGTTAACAGAGGACGAAGGTGTCGTTCTTGGCGAGGATGATTGCCCTTGTGGAAGAAAAGGGAAGTACTTTCATATTCACGGGCGTATCAAGAATGCAGAGATTCGTGGCTGCTCTGATACCTACGCCGCCAAGTTTGGTAAGTTAAGTGGACTTGAGTATGTGATAGGCGATGATAAAACTATCGAGCAGATGCCTTCTGTTCCTGCATTGCCTCCATTCTCAGAGCCAGTAATATCTTTCTTCAATGACCTTTCTAAGCTAGTGATGAAGCAAGGAAGGGCATACAGCGATGTAATGACCTTTGGCTTCTGGTGCAGAAAGGCTGCTTTACTGAGGGAAAAGGAAAACTACCATGATTTAGAGCGTCGCTTAGGTCGTGGTATTGTATTCCATAGTACACCAAGTAATGTGCCAGTGAATTGCGCTTTCAGTTTCGCATCAGGTCTGTTGGCTGGAAATGCTAATATCGTTCGTCTGCCAGCCAAGGATTTCCCGCAAGTGCAGATTATCTGTGATTGCGTGCGTGAGTTGTTGGAGACAACACACAAGGATATGGCTCCCTATATCTGTTTTGTGAAATATCCGCCTATCAAAGAGGTCACAGACCTTTTTTCTAGTATATGTCAGAGTCGTGTGGTTTGGGGAGGTGATGCCACTATTGCAGAGATTCGCCAGTCTCCATTACAACCAAGGGCAAATGAAGTGAATTTTGCTGATCGTTATTCATTCTCCGTGCTGAATGCGGATGCTTTCTTGAAGGCAGAAGATCAAGATAAGGTAGTGCAGAACTTCTATAATGATACTTATTTTTCTGATCAGAATGCTTGTACGGCTCCACGTATCATTGTATGGGTAGGAGAAAAGAAGGCTGAGGCAAAAGAATTATTTTGGAAGAAGGTGGTGGATTATGCATCAAAGCATTACAACATAGCCCCTGTTCAGACGATAGGTAAGATTAGTGCGCTCTATAAGGCAGCTGCCAATCTGCAACTGGGTAATGTCACGGTAGAACAGCCGCTACTGTCTCGTATACAGGTAAATAAGCTAACACCAGAGTTGATGGATTATCGTTTTAATAGTGGCTTTTTTTATGAATACGATGCAGAATCGTTTAATGAGATTCTGCCCATCGCCACTATCAAGAGCCAGACGGTCACATACTATGGACTGACCCGTGAAGAGATTGTAAAGTTTGTGAATGAGGACCATCCGCAGGGAGTGGATCGTTTTGTGCCTCTTGGAAAGTCCATGGACTTTACCTTGGTATGGGATGGATATGATTTGATTACAACATTATCTAGGATTGTGAATGTGATATAAATGCAATTGATATGAGAAGATTACCTGTAGGCTATACAATTGAAAGATATGGGCTGTTCGCTAGACTTATAGAAGAGAGTGATGCAGAGTTTATTGTGCGATTGAGAACAGATCCCATACTTAGTAGATATTTGCATAAAACAGATTCTAGTGTCGAAGTGCAAAAGGAGTGGATTAGAAAGTATAAAGAAAGAGAGGAAGAAGGTACTGACTATTATTTTATATTTTATAAAGATGGCAAAGCTATTGGCCTTAATAGATTATATGAAATTAGTTTTGAAAAGTTTACATCAGGTAGTTGGCTGTTCTCCTCAGACGCACCTTTTGGGACTGCATTTCTAGCACAGATTATATTAAGAGAAATAGCCTTCATTGATTGGGGCTATGAGTATGAGGATGCTGCAAGTGGAGTTCATATAGATAATATACATGTACTTCGTTTTAACCTTATGGCGGGGATGAAGGAAAAAGGAAGATATATGTCAGAAACAGGTGAGTTTATATCGCTTGGATTGACAAAGGAGGACTTCCTAATAGGAAGAAAAAGGATATTGAGAATGTTAGGTGTAAAAAAAGCATATAATGATTAAGTTTTTGAATTTAAAAGGAATAAATGATAAATATTCAGAGGAAATACATGATGCAGTGAGTCGTGTTTTAGATAGTGGCTGGTATCTTCAAGGTGAAGAGAATAAACACTTTGAAGAGAACTATGCAAACTTTATCGGCTCCAAATATTGTGTGGGGTGCGCCAATGGGTTAGACGCATTGATTTGGATATTCCGAGCTTATATTGAGATGGGGGTGATGCAGCCTGGTGATGAGGTGATTGTTCCTGCGAATACATATATCGCTACCATTTTAGCTATCACAGAGAATGACCTGATTCCTGTGCTTTGTGAGCCAAAACCCAATACATTGGAAATAGATGATGATCTGATAGAGGGATTGATTACGCCAAAGACCAAAGCAATTACTATAGTCCATCTTTATGGTCGTATAGCATATACAGAGAAAATAGGCGGTTTATGTAAGAAGTACAATTTGAAGTTGATAGAAGACAATGCACAAGCCCATGGTTGTAAATTCTACGATGGTAGAGTAACAGGATCAATCGGTGATGCTGCAGGACATAGTTTCTATCCAGGTAAAAATCTTGGCGCTCTTGGTGACGGTGGAGCAGTGACAACCGATGATCTGGAACTGGCTGCAGCTATTCGTGCCTTAGCAAACTATGGGTCTCAAAAGAAATACGTTTTCAAATATACAGGTCGCAATAGTCGTTTAGATGAGATTCAGGCAGCAGTACTTGACGTGAAGTTAAAGCATCTTGTTGAGGATAATCTTCATCGTAAAGAGGCGGCTCATTATTATTATGAGCATATTAGTAACCCTCTGATTGCGCTACCAGAATTGCTTCCAGATGAACAAAATGTTTACCACCTGTTCCCAATCTTGGTTGGGAAGGGCAAACGGAATGTATTACATGATTATTTAGTGCAGCATGGAGTAGGGACTATGTGTCATTATCCTATCGCTCCTCATAAACAGGAATGTTATGCTAAGGCAGCATGGAATATGCCGCAGTTATCATTTCCCATCACTGAAATAATAGCTGAACAGGAATTGAGTTTGCCAATAGGACCGACGATAACGCAGGAAGAAGTAAGGAAAGTTGTTTCTTTTCTTAATTTATTTAGATAAATAATAAACTATCTTAGGTTGGACTTCAATAATATTGTTGACGTTTCTGCAGGATGGCTAAGTTTTACTTAGTTTAGGCGTAATTTCAGAATATCTCTGTGGAGTATATTTGATGAGGTGAAAGATAGACCTGGATATATTATTAAACAACAAATAAAATTTTTGAAGTAGTTTATGTATGAAGAAATTGTTAGTAGTATCCTGTACATTAATTTTCTGACGGGCAATCTAAATAAATTAAGTGATAAATACTGATATGGAATTGCATATAATTTAACTCATTGTGTTCATATCAAAAGTAATATTGAACTATACATAAAAAGAGAAGAATGGCATTGTTATTTAGGTCAGATCATGAGAATCTGGAGCTTTATTCGTTAGGTAAACAAAGAACCTTATTATGTTTTGTCTTATTTGGAATCGTTTTTCTTTCTTTTACGGGAGAGATCATTGATTACAATGAAGGTTTAGGTTGGGATGGTGTCGTATATTATGGGATTGTCAAGGATTTTGAGACGTTGTTTAAAAACCAAGGAATTGATTCATATCATATGACTAGAATTCTTCCATTTATGTTGAATCACTATATATTAGTATTACTCAATATAGAAATAACAATACAATCGGCTCTTATCTGTGCAAAGGTGTTGAATTCGCTATTTCTTGCTTTGTTGGTGTATTATTTTTTTAAGATATCAGATAGATTAAAATGGAACCGATATACAGAATTGATAGGATTTTCATTCTGTTTCCTTAATTTCCCTGTGCTTAAAATTCTTGGCTATTATCCTATGTCGAGTGATTGTCCTGCTTTGTTGTTGTCGTATATGGGACTTTATTATTATATCTGTAGAAATAATTGGGGAATGGCTTGTGTCGCGTTTTTATCGTTGTTAACGTGGCCTATAACGTGTGTTATAATATTTATTTTGGCTTTGTTCCCTCGTGATAAAGTTATTGTGTCTGGTCCTTCTATTGTCTCAAAATGTATCAAATTATTGTTCGTACTTTTTATCCCTGTATGTTACTTTACCCCTATTGCCTTAATAAAATTGGGCTATCCAGAATTTGATGTATATATGTATACTAGATATCCCAAAAATAATGTTTTGTTTTACTGTGCAATAGTGGGAACCATGATCTTTTATGCAATTTCAATGAAATTGGTTGATGTTAATTGGCTACAAATATTTAGAAGTCTCTTTAGTAAATCATATCTTCAAAAGATAGTTCCATTCTTGCTGTTATTTGTGATTTTGTTTAACGGGATATCTAATTTAGGAGGAGAAGGGGCGCCTCTTTCCGTTTTAGATCTATTTAGAAAGATGATCCGATATCCAACTTCAGATGTCTTGATTTTTTTGGAAACGCCTTTTCTTTATTTAGGTTTATTCTTTCTTTTGATTATATTGCTTTGGGGTAAAATTGTGGATCATGTGCGTGAGAAATATGGTATTGGCTATTTTTTTGTTCTATTGCTTGCTTTGTTATTTTTGATGAATATAGAAACTCGCACGTTGACCTCTTTTTATCCTATTATGCTGATACCCTTGATGGATGTCATGCAAAAAATGCGGTTAAAAACTCCCATAGTTTATACAATTCCTGTTATATGCCTAATTTGTTCTTTTTTCTGGTTTCCAATAAATACACAAGGCATTGGTACAGCCTTTAATGGCTCCCCTTCTAGTTATATGGACTTTCCTGCACAGCGTTATTTTATGTTTTTTGGACCTTGGCAAAGCCATATGGTCTATTTCATAGTACTATCTGTAGAAATAATTGTTGGTTCATTAATTATAATGTTATATAAAAAAAGCAAGATATAATAAATATGCGAGGTTCTTATTTTTCTTCGAATAATACTATAGTGGAAACGGTTGTTAAATTATTAAACACCTTCAAATAGAAATGAATACACAAATACCTATTACTGTATGTGTAATAACATATAACTCATCTAAATTTGTATTAGAGACACTGGATAGCATTAAGGCTCAGACCTATCAGCCTTTGATACTACAAATTTGCGATGACTGTTCAACAGATGATACTGTCAAGATATGCAAGAAATGGATAGAAGAGAATAAAGACAGATTTATTAAGACAAAGGTAATTATCCCAGATCACAATTCAGGTATATCTGCAAACCTAAACAGAGGGATGGAAGCTTGTGAAACAGAATGGTTTAAAGGAATTGCTGGTGATGATATATTAAAGCCAGAATGCATCGAAACATATGTTCAATATGTGACAGAACACCCAAAGGTCGTAGTTGTATTTAGCCGAGTAGAATTTTTTAGTACTGCTCAAAAAATAGATAGCTCTTTTAATAGAGACGAAGACTTCTTTTCTGCGGACTTAAGTCCCCAAGAATGGTATAACCGATTAATAACAAAAGGGAATCCTATTCCTGCTCCGTCGTCTTTCATAAATTTGAAACGGTTTCGAGAACTGGATGTTAAAGCTGATGAACGAATCCCATTGTTAGATGATTATCCTATGTGGATTAATCTATCCTTAAAAGGGATTAGATTCTATTTTATTGATGAAGTGTTGGTAAAATATCGAGTTGGAAGTGGCGGCCTGAGTTCTGGAGGTAATATTAGTATCAACTATAGAAAAAGTCTAAGATTATTCTATTTTTATTATTTGTTCCCCGAAAAGTATAGAGAAAACCCTGAAAAGGAAATAAACGATATTGTCAAATTTGAATTAGATGTCCTTCAAGATATGCAAAGTATCCAGAATTCTCCATCCTTTAAACTTGGGGAAGTTTTATTGCGTCCTATTAAGTGGCTTTTAGGAATAAAGTAAGTCTTTTATTTTATGGCTAATATATTCATATCATACGGAGATGAACGATATCAGGAGTCTTTGATGCGTATAAAAAGACTGGCAAAAAGAACTGGTAGATTTGATAAGATTATCATTTATACTCCAGATGATTTGCCAGAATATATTAGGGCATCTCCTCTTTTTGCTTTCTCAAGAGGTGGTGGGTATTGGGTTTGGAAACCTTATATTGTAATAGATGCATTATCAAAATGTCAAGAGAATGATGTTGTATGTTATGCAGATTCTGGTTGTACATTGAATAAAGAAAGTAAAGAATGGGATTTTTATATGGAGGAACTGAAAAATCATAATGCTATTTTTTTTCAGTATCGAAATGACATCCAATATCCAGACTGGGATAAGATATGTAGTAAACCAGAAAACAACTCTACAAAGATTAAACATTGGATGAAGCCTGCAACAAAACAATATTTCATAGATTATTTTGGTGGTGATTCAGCTTTCCTAAATTACTCGAAGATAATGGGTGGAATTTTCTTTGTAAAGAAATCGAAACCAATGATTACTATTTTAAGGGAATGGTTTAATTTGATTCTTTTTAAACCTGTTTTGTTTATGGATCCTATTGGTAAGGAGGTAATGTCTCTACCTGATGACTTTAATCTTCATCGTCATGAACAAGCTGTTTTGACCCCATTGGTCTATCAATTTAAGGAAAGGGATCATGTCTTGGTTTTACCAGAGACGTCAGAATCGGATAAAGAGCATGCTGCTATAGCTGCAACAAGGTTTATCCAGCGACAAATGCCGTTATGGTTGTATATTAAGTATCGGATATGGCATTTGATTTATGGAGAATAATTGACAAATAGATATTAGTGTGATGAAACTGTCTATTATCACTATAAATTATAATAATTGTGAAGGGCTGAGAAAGACTCTTAACTCAGTCATATCTCAGACATACAAGGATTTTGAATGGATTGTTATAGATGGTGGTAGTATGGACGGATCACGTGAGCTTATTGAACAATATCAGAATGAAATGGCATATTGGTGCTCTGAGCCAGATAAGGGAATTTATCATGCCATGAATAAAGGAATTGCAAAAGCTCACGGTGAATATCTGCAGTTCTTGAACTCTGGCGATGCCCTTGCTAATAATATTGTCTTGTCAGAATTTATAAATTCTCATCCTAATGTTGATGTTATATATGGTAATGCAATATTTGTGAACGAAAATGATGTGGAAGATGGTAAGTATCTGGCTCCAGAGAAGTTAAGGTTATCTTATTTTTGGTCTCATTCCCTTAATCATCAGGCTACTTTTTTTCATAAAAGATGTTTTTCTTATTTTCAATATGATGAAAATCTAAGAATTGCATCAGATGTGAAATTGTATATGGAGCTTTTATTAAAGGGCTATACATTCCAAAAAATTGAACTTGATATTGTTAGATATAACAATTCTGGTTTGAGTACTCAAATTACAGAAGGAGAATTTTCAAGTGTTGTTGATAATATCTTGCCCAAGGCTATAAAAGATGACTATGATGAACTGATTGCATTTAGAGATGTAGATTTGGCTATTATAATTCGCAAAATAATACACTCACCTCGTATTGTTAGATATATTGCACGATTCCTATTGTATCCTTTATATTATATTATTAAATAGTGGTGAAAAATAAAATATTCTTTTTGATACATGCTATGGATGTAGGAGGAGTCGAAAAAGCTTTGTTGGGCCTACTTTCTATTATTCCATTTGATCAATTTGAGATACATTTGGGAGTTTTACATAAGAAAGGTGGTTTTCTCGGTTTTATTCCACAACAGGTAATAATTCATGAAATAAGTTGTTATGATAAATATTGGGACTTAATAAATGACCCTCCTTTATGGAGTATTAAGCGTTTTTTACGTCATGGTAATTTTGTTGATGCTTTTATACATTTTCTACTATATATTCATTTCAAGTTAACATCAAATCGTTATTGGTTTTATCGATATATTATGAGGGACGAGTCTATATTTCCGATATCATTTGACGTTGCTGTAGCTTTTGCAGGTCCATCTCAGATGATGGATTATTATATCTGTAATAATGTTAAGGCAAAAATTAAGTGTGGTTGGATCCATTTTGATATCTCAAAATTTGGAATAGATAAAGGAATGACTCGACAATTGTACAAAAAGTATAAACGGATTTTTATTGTTTCTGAAACGGCTAAGGCCATTTTCGATCAGACATTTCCTCAATTTAAAGATAAAACGGAAGTGTTTCATAATGTAGTTTCTCCACAAAAAGTTAGAGAAATGGCTTTAATTGGTGAGACATATAAAGATGATTTTGCTGTGAAACGGATTCTTACCGTGGGGCGTATCTCTTCAGAAAAAGGGCAATTGGTTGCCATTCAAGCTTTGAAAACTCTTAAAGATAAAGGTTACTATATTCGATGGTATTTTATTGGCGAAGGAAGTGATATGGAGTATTGCAAGAATGAAGTTGATAGATTAGGATTATCCAAAGATGCATCTTTCCTCGGCACAAAAACAAATCCTTATGCCTATATGCGAGACTGTGATGTCTATATGCAGCCTTCACGTCATGAAGGTTTTTGTATTACCTTAGCAGAGGCTCTGTGTTTTGGAAATCCGATTGTAGCTACAGATTTTACAGGTGCTCGCGAACAATTGCAAGAACGTGAAAATGGTTTTGTAGTTGGAATGAATGCTGTAGATATTGCAGAAGGGGTTGAAAAGGCATTGGCTGCATCAAAGATATCAAATCTTTGTGATGTTGAAGACACAGATATAGACAAATTCTTGTCTCTTGTGCAGATATGAGAAAGAAAGTATTATATGTCATAGAATCCTTGGCAGGAGGTGGAGCAGAAAAGGTCCTTTCTGTCATTGTAAAGTATCTTGACTTTACTAAGTATGAGGTCACGGTATGCCCTATTGTTGATGAAGGCGTTTATTGTGAGGGCGTAAAAAGGCAAGTTACACATTACAAGCCAATCATCTCTTATAAGGGTCCTTCATTGAGCCGGTTATGGAACAGGATTAAATATAAGTTGATTTATTCGTGTTTACCAATTAAATGGGTATATCTATTGTTTATCCCCAAAGATCATGATGTGGAGGTTGCCTTTTGTGAGGGATTTGTGACCAAATTGTTGGCACATTCGAATTCCAAATCGAAAAAGTTAGCATGGGTGCATACAGATTTAAAAGATAATCCTTGGCCAATTAAGTTGGGAATATATAAAGATATAGATGAAGAAAAACGGGCTTATTCTGTATTAAATAAGATCGTTTGTGTATCACAATCAGCTCATCAATCTTTTTGCGATTTATATGGATTAGAGGATAAAGTCATCACGATTTATAATCCTATAGATGTTAGTGATATCTGTTCAAAGGTTGGACAAAAGAGAGTTGGTAAGGATGGAATTGTAAGATTGATTAGTGTTGGAAGACTTGTCCCTCAGAAGGGTTTTGATCGCCTGTTGAAAGTGATAAAGCGTCTTCATGATAATGGATATCTTGTTGATTTGTTGATTCTTGGCGAAGGAGCTGAACGTGAAACCTTAGAAAGATATGTTGAAAATCAAGAGATGCAATCTTATGTATCTCTTCCTGGTTTTTATGTGAATCCTTATCAAAAGATGAGTGAATCAGATTTGTTTATCTGTTCTTCTCGTGCAGAAGGCTTCAGTCTTGTGATAGCTGAAGCTATGGTGCTAGGGATACCTATTATTAGTACAGATTGTTCTGGTCCCAATGAATTGTTGCAAGGAGGGAAGTATGGACTATTAGTTGATAATTCTGAGGAAGGCTTATATGAGGGAATAAAACTGCTACTTGATGACCATACCGAACTTGATAGGTTAGGAGAGCTGGCTTTGTCAAGAGGTAATATGTTTGGTGTTGCTGAAACGATGCATCGCATAGAGCAGCTATTGGTAGAATTATGAGGAGTATAATGATGTCTTTTGTTAATTTCTGGTTATCCCCATTTAAACAATTATTCTTGTTTTGGGTAATAATCACTATCTTTATGTCTCTGTCTGATATTTATTATTTTATTCTGTATCAGAATGGGAAATATTATTATAGTTTATATTTATTACTTCAGGCAGCACTATATGCATATGTTATTTCTCTAATTGTTTGTTTGCCGAAATCTTCTTTTTTGCAGAATATATTAAGGCAATCTGTTTTGATTTTTTTAGGTTTATTCTTTGTGTTAGAGTTTGTAAGTGTAGTAGAGCATGGAAACAGATTTAATGGAGATTTTATATGTATTCTCTTTGGGACAAACATCTCAGAGTCAAGAGAATATATAGAGTCTCTTTTTAATATCAAATATGGTTTTATAATAGTAATTTCTTTAATCATATTATCTTTGGGAATATGGGGGGGGGTATAAATTCCAAGGTGGAGTCAAAAGATATGGATGTTATTTTTCATTTGGAATTGTGTTAGTTTCTTTTTGGGCGACAATCCATAATAGTGCGATATATGAAGATGGCATTTTAGCAAAGCTGCAGTTCATTATAAGTTATCAGGTTCCAGAAGATCTTCGTCTCCATTATAAGCATCCGGTTTTGGATTTCCGAAAAGATAGCTTGCCACAGAATGTCGTATTGATTATAGGTGAATCCTTAACAAAACATCATTGTTCTTTATATGGATATGACAAACCGACCAATCCATTATTATCATCACTTCGCGATTCCTCATCACTTATAGTATTTAAAAATGTAACTTCTCCAGGAACATCTACGGTCCAGTCATTTAAGTATTTTATGGGTACTCATAAAATTAGTGATAAGCAAGATTGGTATAGTGGTATTGTTATACCAGAGATAATAGAGATTGCTGGATATAAGTCACATTGGATATCCAACCAAGCAGGTAGAGGAATGTTTGATAATGTAATTAGGAGATATGCAGAGTTGTGCTCAGACTATTATTTTAATGGTGATTCATTTACTGGTTTATTTGCTAAGACACAATATGATGAGGATTTAATCCGTATTGTGAGAGATAATATTCTTAGGGATTCTTGCAAAGTCTTTACCATTGTAAATTTAATGGGTAATCATTTCGATTTTAATAGACGTTATCCTGCGACCTTTAACCGTTTTAAGGCAACAGATTATCCGAATAATCTTTCTACTCAACGACAAACATTGGCAGAATATGATAATTCGGTATTATATAATGATTCTGTTGTATATGAACTAATGAAAGCTTTTGAAAATGAAGAAGCTATTGTATTCTATTTTCCAGATCATGGATTAGATTTGTTCTATACTTCAGATGATTATGCAGCACATGCGAAACAAACTCCAGAATCTCAAAAAGTTGGTAAGGAGATTCCATTTGTAATATATTTAACAGATCGTTTTCGTAAACGTTATCCATTAATGGTTGAACGAATGCAAGAATCCGTTGATAAACAGTTTTGTACTGATGATTTGATTTATACTTTGATGGATATTATGAACATCCGTTTTCATGATAATAAAGACGTTGCTAAATATTCTCTATTTAGGTAGGAATTTGTAAGAATACTTGATACTTCTTAGATGGGCATAACGAAAAAACGTATATTCATTTCCATGCATTATCTGGAACTTGGTGGGGCAGAAATGAGTCTCATAGGGTTGTTGCAGGCATTGGATTATTCGAAGTATAAGGTTGATTTGTTTATTCATCGCCATCAAGGAGAGTTGATGCAGTTCATTCCAAAAGAAGTTAATCTTTTGCCTGAGATTTCTGCTTATGCCTGTATTGAGAGCACGATGTTGGAAGCATTGTGGAAAGGCCAGATCAGAGTCGTATTAGGACGGCTTAAAACAAGGGGGGAAGTATGGACTATTAGTAGAAAGTTCGAAGGAGGGTATGTACAAAGGCATAAAAGCGCTTCTTGATAATCATAGTAAACTAAATGATCTAGGAAACTTGTCATTATCAGGAGGGAATATGTTTGGTGTAGATAATACGATGCATTCCATAGAAAAGTTGTTGGATGAGTAGGTTATGGATCTATAAAGTGCGACCAAATGGATATTAAGACGAGAATAGATTATATAGATACCTTGAGAGGGCTATGTATGTTGTCTATAGTATGGTATCATACTGACCATCCTGATTTCCTGAATTATCCATATTATAATACAACTTTGTTTTTTGTTTCTGGTTTATTATTTAGTCCATGTTCATGGAGAACGTTCTTTAAAAAGAAGTTTTTCACGTTATTGATTCCATTCGTTTTTTTCTATTTGATTTACTATGTATTTTTGCTTGTAACAAATTATGCAAAGTTCCATACCGTAAGTAAAGAAATAATTCTCTCGGTGTTTGATGTCTTTCGTTTATATTCTGGTACAGATGGATATACCTGTAATTATCCCCTATGGTTCATATGGGCATTGTTCTGGGTGCAGTTGATGACAAATTTGATGGATCAGATTTTGAAAAAGCGTTTTTATATTCTTAATGTGGCGTTAATAATATATATTATGGGAGTTGAATATGTGAATCATGTTCCAACCCCCTTTATGATAGGACGCTCTTTCACTTTCTTGATTTATTATGTTGTAGGTTATGCGTTTTGTACTAAGTTCATTGGGGCTAATAATCCTTCAATGTACATGATGATTTCACTTTTCGCATTCGGCCTATTGCGTTATATTGAACTAAGTTTTTCTAATGAAATCCTGGATTGTTTGGGATTTATTTCAATTGCTATTACGTTGTTGATGTTTTGCAAGATGATTGTTAATTTGCCCTTAGTGTATATATTTACATATTTGGGAATTCATTCTATCATTGTATTTGGGATGCATGATATGTATCTTACTATTTTCAGAATCATCACTATGAATCTTTTTGGTGAGATGAATCTTATGCTAGGTTTTGCCAATTGGGTATTGACCCTTTTGTTGACGTTCCCTACAATTGTATTCATTAACAGGTATATTCCTTTTTGTGTGGGAAAGAAATAACAATGAAGAAACGATTATTCATTTCCATGCATTATTTAGAGTTAGGTGGGGCTGAAATTAGTCTCATTGGGTTACTGCAAGTATTAGATTATTCTAGATATGAGGTGGATTTGTTTGTTCATCGTCATCAAGGTGAATTGATGCGGTTTATTCCGAAGGAAGTTAACTGCCTGCCTGAGATTCCGGCCTATGCAAGCATTGAAAGTCCAATAATAGAAACTCTATATAAGGGGCAGTTTGGTGTTGCATGGGGACGGTTGAAGGCAAAGTGGAGAGCACAGAAATATCAACCTACAAATAGTTCGAGACCACAACATTCCATTTTCCAATATGTGGCTCAGGAAGTTGGTCCCTATTTGCCTTCGTTAGAGACTTATGGCGAATATGATTTGGCCATCAGCTTTTTACAGCCGCATAACTATGTGTTGAGCAAAGTTAAGGCGAAGAAGAAGGCATGTTGGATTCACACGGATTATTCAAAGGTCGAGTTTGATACTGAGGCAGAATTGCCAGTTTGGGGAGCGTATGATCATATTGTGAGTATTTCACCAGACGTGACGAAGACATTTCTGCAAGTGTTCCCTTCGTTGAAAGATAAAATTGTGGAGATAGATAATATTCTTTCTTCAGAGTTTGTCAGGAAGAGAGCAGGTGAGATGGATGTTTCTGCGGAGATGCCAAAGAGACATGAAGTTATTAATATCCTTTCTGTGGGTCGTTTTACGGATGCCAAGAACTATGATAATGTGCCAGATATTTGCCGACGAATCCGAGAAAAAGGGATAGATTTGCATTGGTATATTATTGGTTTTGGAAACGAGACATTGATTCGCAATAAAATACAAGAGGCTAACATGGAAGATTATGTCGTTATCTTAGGTAAACGTACGAATCCTTATCCCTATATCAAGGCCTGTGACATTTATGCTCAACCTTCGCGATACGAAGGTAAGTCTGTTACAGTTCGTGAGGCACAGATGTTATGCAAGCCAGTGGTTGTGACGAATTATCCAACAGCTAAGAGCCAGATTAATGATGGGGTAGATGGAGTTATCGTTCCGATTGATAATGCTGGTTGTGCTAAGGGAATAGCCGATTTTATTGAGAATATGAGGCTTCAACATCAGATTATAAATTACCTGCAATCACATGATTATGGGAATGAAGATGAAGTTAAGAAGATAACTTTGCTATTAAAATGAAAAGTCGGATATTTTATCTTGATATTATCAGAATTCTGGCATGTGTGATGATTGTTGCAATGCATGCACCTATTCCGAACACGGGCTTAAGCAGTTTTATTTTATCAGCAGATAGTCTACTAACAGCTCCAGGTATAGGGTTGTTCGTAATGGTGAGTGGTGCATTACTGTTGCCTATTAATATGACAACGAGCATGTTCCTTAAGAAACGGATAGGAAAGATTGTCTTTCCAACCATATTCTGGACTTTATTCTATTTGCTTGTTTCTGGGTATGATTATGGATTTGAAGGAATTAATATTCTACGTGTTCTGTTGTCAATACCATTCTCACATCAATATGGTATTCTATGGTTTATGTATATGCTTGCAGGGCTTTATCTATTAGCACCGATTCTATCTCCATGGTTGAAGCAGACAGGTAAGAGAGAGTTAGAGTTCTATCTGATTTTGTGGGCTATTACGATGTGTTATTCCTATATTCGTGATTTTATAGGTGTGAATGAAGGCCATACCGGTATTTTATATTATTTTGGAGGCTATGTCGGCTATTTCCTGTTGGGGTATTATTTGCGGACTTATGTAAAGGCATGGGCAATTGGGAAAAGTATTATTCTTTTGCTGATCCCTTTATCTATTGCTACTATTCTGAAGATTCTTCAAGTACCAGTACATTTTTATGATTCGTTTTGGTATTTGAGTATATTGGTTGCTATGATGAGTGTAGCTTGGTTCTTGTTAATAAAACGGATGTGGGGAGATATGATGTATAATAATATATCTCAATTGCATCACGTAATAACTTTGGTTAGTAATTGTTGTTTCGGTATTTATCTTGTTCATATCTTTATTATGCGTTCGATTTTTTGGAATTGGACATGGTTATATAACTTGGGAATTATACAGATTTTGTCGATTACTCTGTTGACTTTTATTGCTAGTCTGGGAGTGACATGTCTGATCAGTTATCTACCAGGAGCGGAATACATTATCGGTTTTAGACAGAAAAGATGATACCTAAGATTATACATTATTGTTGGTTTGGCAGGAAGCCGTTGCCTGCTTCAGCATGTAAGTGTATTGCAAGTTGGCGGAATTATTTTCCTGGCTATGAGATTAAAGAGTGGAATGAGGATAATTTTGATGTGAATATCATACCTTATACCCAACAAGCATATGAAGCAAAAAAATATGCCTTTGTAAGTGACTATGCTCGTTTTTGGATTTTGTATCACGAGGGAGGATTATATTTTGATACTGATGTGGAGGTAATAAAACCCTTTGATGATATAGTTAAAAACGGAGCCTTTATGGGGTTGGAGATTGATGGAACAAAGAAAGGGAGCAAAATTGCCATCAACCCCGGTTTAGGGCTAGGAGCAGAAGCTAATATTCCTATATATCATGAGATATTAATGAGATTTGAAAAGTTGTGTTTCTATGATTCTGAAAAGAAACGGAATTATTATTCAATGATACCGATGGTAACGGATTTGTTTCTTCAAATGGGTCTATTATCTAATGGACAGGTACAGCATCTTTGTGATGTTGATATTTATCCTCAAAGATACTTTAATCCGTATGATGGAGTAACAGGAAGACTCCAACTTTCTCCTGAGACGCATAGTATTCATTGGTATTCTGCTACTTGGATGGATCATTATTCATTACGTTTCATTATAAGCAGGTTGAAGAAATTTCTGATTAGGTTATTGTGTATGTCGAATTGACAACTTTATACATAAGAATTATATATGTTAGAATTTGCACCCTATTATTTCTTTATCTATTGGTTTATTGTTTTGCTTATGACAGTGTCCGTATTTAATAGAATCCAATCTAAGCAAAACTATGCAGTTATTTATACAAAAGACAACTATAACTCAATTATATTGTTCTGCGTTTTCTTTGTCCTTTTTTTCGGTCTTAGGCCTGTGTCAGATTTATTTGGGGATACTGTAATGTATAATGCGAGATATAGTGTAATGCAGGTATACGGAATCTATGATTTGGGATCTAAAGGGGATGGCTCTATTGAAGTTTCCGAGACTGCTGGTAGCGATTGGCTTTTTTATACTGTGATGTTTATTTGTGCTAAAGTAATGAGTGTGAATTTTTTCTTCACAATTGTTATGTATTTCTATATAGTTATGATGTTTCTGGGCTGTAGGAAATTAGATTATAGACATGGAGCTACAATTATGTTATTTTGTATAGGGGCTTTTTCTTTTTATGGTTATTCAATTAATGGTATTCGTAATGGCGTGGCATGTAGTTTCCTAATATTGGCATTAGCTAAATCTTGTAAAGGTGAAAAACTCTGGCCCGTAATTTTAAGTTTTATTGCTGTTGGTTGCCATAAATCTGCTGCATTACCTATTGCTTGTTTATTGTTGACATATTATGTAAAGAAACCTAGATTCATGTATATGATATGGGTTGGATCTATTGGACTTAGTTTGTTAATTGGGGGCTATTTGTCAAATCTACTCACATTATTGGGCTTTGATGATCGTCTTGCTCAAAATCTACAAAGCGGTGCAGATGTGGTAGATTCCTGGGGATTTGAAATTGAAGGTCGTTTTCGGTGGGATTTTCTTCTTTACAGTTTTATACCTATATTATTAGGTTGGTATGTTATTTTTAAGCGTAAAGTTTATAATAATACATATCTCATGCTTTTGGGAACCTATATGTATGCTAATGCTTTTTGGGTAATTCTTATTAGAACTCTGTTCTCTAACCGTTTTGCTTATTTATCTTGGTTTTTATATCCAATCGTATTAGCTTATCCTCTTTTGAATTTTCCTGTGTTTAGATCGCAGCATAGTAAGAAAACAGCTTGGATATTACTGACTCATTTCGCACTTACAACTTTTTTATTACGTGGAATGTTTTGATATGGACAAAACTTTAACGATTTTTACGCCGAGTTATAATAGAGCGCATACGATTACCCGTACATACGAAAGTCTTTGTCGACAGACGTGCAAGGACTTCGAATGGCTGATTATTGATGATGGGTCAACCGATAATACCCGGCAAGTAGTGGAGGGATGGATTGCAGATAACAAGATCCCTATTCGCTATATCTATCAAGAGAACCAAGGAATGCATGGGGCACATAATACGGCGTATAAGAATTTACATACTGAACTGAATACCTGTATTGATTCTGATGATTGGATGCCTGATGATGCGGTAGAAAAGATTGTTGGCTTTTGGAAACAGTATGGATCGGATCAAGTTGCTGGAATTGTCGGCCTTGATGCAACAGAGGATGGGAAGGTGATTGGAGATATATTCCCTATGGGATTGAAGGAAACGACATTGAGAGGATATTATGAGGAATTGAAAGGAACTGGTGATAAGAAATTAGTTTATCGTACCTCTATTATTTGTAGTGTGCCTGAATATCCTTTGTTTGAAGGTGAAAGATATGTTGGGTTGGTTTATAAGTATCATATGATCGATGAGCTGCTGCCGCTTCTTGTATCTAATGATGTGTATGTAATAGTAGATTATCAAGATGATGGGTCAAGTAGAGGAATGTGGCGACAATACTGGAATAATCCAAAGGGATTTGCTTTCTTAAGAAAGTTTGATATGCAGCATACACATTCTTGGAAACGGAAGTATATGGATAATATTCATTATATATCTCACTCCATTCGTTGTAGAAATGGTAAGTTCCTTCAGGCATCGCCGATGAAATGGTTGACGTGCCTGGCTATTATCCCAGGAATCATTCTATATTTTGTTAACTTTTACAAGGTTAAGTTGGGTAAATTGTACAAATAGATTTTTCATGAAAGACGTGTTGCTAAAAGATCTTTGGCGCTATGAAGGCTCAAACTGCCATCGCTGGTTAATAAAGCTCAAGTATCTTTTCTTTGTGCCAGGTTATACATATACCTTCTTTTTTAGGAAATGCCAAAAGGGTCGTTTTTGTATCCTATACCGGATTTTGTTACGATTGACGTCTTATATTACCCATATCCAGATACCTCCATCAACAAAGATTGGTGAAGGACTATATATAGGGCATTTTGGTTCTATTATAGTTAATCCTGAAGCGGTAATTGGGAAAAACTTCTGTATAGGTGCAGGAACTTTGATAGGTAATGCTCAGGGGAAGAAGAAAGGTGTGCCTGTCATTGGTGATAATGTGTTTATGGGGCGCAACTCAATAATAATAGGTAACGTTAAAATTGGAAATAATGTATTGATTGCACCTGGGGCATTTGTGAATTTTGATGTTCCTGATAATAGTATAGTGATTGGTAATCCCGGAAGCATTATCTCCCAAGACAGTTCTCCATCTGATAAATATATCGTCTTTTCTGTGGATGATTATTCTTAAATAAACGTCATGAAGATTCTTCAGGTAATCACCTCTCTTTATACAGGGGGAGCTGAAAAACTAATTGCTGATATTGTGCCAAGACTGAGACAGAAAGGGCTGGAAGTAGAGGTGTGTTTGTTTAATGGTAAGGACACGCCATTTAAAAAGCAGTTGCAGACGTGCGGATGTAAGATACATGATCTCTCGTATAATGAACATTATTATAATCCGATAAAGATTTATAAGTTGTGGCGTATCATGCGGCATTATGATATTGTTCATACTCATAATACTGCTCCCCAATTATTTGCCGCAATAGCAAATATAATATGTAAGAAGAAGTTGGTAACGACAGAACATAGTACCAATAGCAGAAGACGGGATTTCCCTATTTTGAGATATGGTGACAAATGGATGTATGGGAGATACGATTCTGTAATTTGCATTTCAGAGATTGCAGAGAAGGTTTTAAAAGAATATTTGGAGGTTAGTCCTCATACACCATGTAATACTTGCACCATCAATAACGGAATAGACGTGGCTCGTTTCTATCATGCTCAACCTCTTGACAGGAATAGTGTAGGTAGTGATGAAAAGCGATTTGTGATTGTGATGGTCGCTGGTTTCCGAGAGGCTAAAGATCAAGAGACAGTTATTCGGGCTATCGCCAGATTGAAGGATTTAAAATATGAACTGTGGCTAGTAGGCGATGGTGAAAGACGACAGGCTATAGAACAATGTATTAAAGACGAACATGTTGAAAAACAGATCAAATTGCTTGGCGTACGTATGGATGTACCGTCTATATTGAAAGCTGCTGATGTGGTAGTCATGTCATCACATTGGGAAGGCTTGTCTTTGTCTAATATTGAAGGTATGTCGGTTGGTAAACCATTTGTCGCCAGTGATGTGAATGGTCTTCGGGAGGTAACAGAAGGCTATGGTATATTGTTTCCTCATGGGGATTCTGAGGCTTTGGCTAATGAAATCATGCATTTGGCAGAGGATCGAACATATTATGACCAAATTGTGTTTCAATGTTATGAACGTGCTCAGCAATTTGATATCGAGAAGATGGTGAATTCATATGCGAATGTGTATAACCAACTATGAGTAGTAAGCCTAAGATCATCCGTGCATGCACAGTCCCGATGTCGGTGATATTTGTGACGGGGATGCTACCTGAACTGCAAAAGCAGTATGAGGTGGTATTGCTGTCTTCTCCTGGGCGTGAGCTGGATGAGGCTGAAAAGCAATATGGAGTTCGGGGCATTCGTGTTCCGATGGAACGCCATATTTCTTTTGGGCATGACTTTGTCTCGCTTTGCCGATTGGTCTATGTATTCCTGAGAGAAAAACCTGTGATGGTGCATTCGATGACACCAAAGGCGGGCCTTCTTTGTATGATCGCAGCCTGGTTAGTAGGAGTACCCGTAAGAGTCCATACTTTTACGGGATTGGTGTTCCCGAGTGCAACTGGGTTCAAACGGAAAATTCTGATGCTGACAGATCGTTTCACTTGTGCTTGTGCGACCCATGTGATTCCCGAGGGAGAAGGTGTGAAGAATGATCTTCTAAGAAATGGGATTACCAAGAAACCCATGAAAGTGCTGGGATACGGAAATGTGCGAGGCATTGATATGATACGATTTGCTCGAAGGCCTGAGGTAATGACATTGGCACAGAAAATCAGGAAAGATAATGTTTTTACATTTGTTTTCGTAGGTAGAATAGTAAGAGATAAAGGTATTGATGAATTGTGTCTGGCGACTGAAATGCTATCAGGCATTGCACCTGTTAGACTATTGTTGGTAGGTCCTTACGAAGACGACTTAGATCCGATATCTCAGCACTCAAAGGATATTATTGAGAATAATCCATCTATCGAATATCTTGGATCAAAATATGGTGATGAGCTGTTAGCTTGTTATGTTGCTTCCGATTGTTTCGTGTTTCCCAGTTATCGTGAAGGATTCCCTAATACGGTGATAGAGGCTGGTGCTATGGGATTGCCAAGTATCGTGACGGATATCAATGGCTCACGTGAGATTGTCGTTCATGGGGGAAATGGAGTTGTCATTCCTTCAAAGGATACCGATGCTTTATATAATGCTATGTTGGATATGATTCGAAATAAGCCCGCACGTGAGCGAATGGCTTCAAATGCGAGGAGGATGATTGTGTCTCGTTTTGAGCAAAGTTTTGTTAGAAAGTGCTTGCTGGACTATTATGAGGAGATTTGTAATGAATAAAGCAGGTGCATTCCACAATAGTTGTTTTATGGGGACCAAAAGATTTCGAATGACTCTTTTATTGAGTCCAATAAAAAAAACTCTATTCATTTATCTTTTTATTCTGAATTTAATTTCTAATTTTGGAGTCTATTTTTATTTGAATGGATGGATCCCTGTATTCTGCATGGTTATGTTAGCAGCTTGGCTAGCATATATGGAAGTCGCTCTTTTTTTATTAATCAGATGGAAATCCTTGCAATTCATGTGGATCTCCTTTGTTGTATTATTGCACAATATATTTATTCTTTTAGATTATTACCTGTATTTTCAATTTAAGACAGCTTTTGGTCAAGATGCCATTAATGTCTTAGCAGAAACAAATATTGTTGAAGCTAAAAACTTTTTTGATACATATTTGTCCTTTACTAATATTTCACTATGGTTGCTTTTTTTACTTGTGTCGAATGTTGTCATATATAAAATATCTTCATGGGTAGTACATTTTAATATTGGGACGATTGTTTCTTTTAGTTTTGTATTACTTGGTTGGCTAATTGTGACTTTATTTGTATACAATTTTTCGGTATATAGAAACGGTCTGGACATCCCTTTGTATCTGACAACAACTCGTGTAGGCTATGCCCTATATAATATGTATCACACGACACAAAATGTTGTTGTTTTGCGAGATGTATGTAGGAAGACAAAAGCTGTTTGCTCTTTGAAAGATCAGCCAACGATGGTTTTAGTTATCGGAGAGTCTCATAGTGTTTATCATTCGTCTTTGTATGGATATGATAAACTGACTATGCCTTGTATGCAAAAGAGAGTAAACGATAGTACGCTTTTTGTTTTTGACAATGTTGTTTCAACTGCATGTGGAACGCACAAAGCGATGCTTTCTATTTTTTCTTTAGATTCGTTAGGTAATGGTTTCGCGGAAACTCCTTTATTCCCCGCATGTTTTAAGGCAGCAGGTTACAAAGCATTGATGTATGATAATCAATACTTTATTGGGAATAGTATGTTGTTCCTTTCTGATTCGAAATTATCTGGTTTGCTGTTTGATGAACGTAATACAGAACGATATAATCATGACATGGAAATGATAAATACAATCCATGAAGTAGATTATCCTGCCCTTTATATTATACATCTTTGGGGTCAACATTATACATATAGTGAAAGATATCCTAAAAGTTATAGCTTGTTTTGTTCCAATGATTATGACAAAAGTAGATGGACAGAAGATCAGCGTGAGATAATCGCACATTATGATAATGCTACCTATTATGTTGATAAAGTGCTTGATGAAATAATTCGTCATTTTGAGGATAAGAACTGCTGTTTGGTGTATTTGTCGGATCATGGTGAAGAGATCTATGAATTAAGTAACTATATTGGGCATGGAAGTGCTGAGCATTCAAGTGACCTTAAATATCAGATTCGGGTACCATTCTTAATTTGGACTTCAAAATCTTATAGTCGCCCTGAAATTGTGGAAAGGCTCTCCTCTTTACAGCATATTCCAATAACAACTGACGATGTTTCTCATTTGTTGATAGATTTAGCCGGAATTCAGACTCCTGGTTTTAAACCTACGCGTAGTGTTGTAAATAGCCGCTATAATCGTAATAAAAGGCGTATGGTTTTAAATTCTATAGATTATGATAGTTACCAACCACAATAGCGGAGGTTGCAGTTGTTGCTTGTGAAGACAGATGTTTTCTAAGAGGTAAAAATGTTATTTAATTCTTTCAATTTCCTATTCTTCCTGCCAATCGTATTTGTGTTGTATTGGCATGTGTTCCAGCGTAATTTGCGTTGGCAGAATCTGTTTGTGGTTGTTGCCAGTTATGTGTTCTATGGTTGGTGGGACTGGCGCTTCTTACTGCTTATCGTATTTACAAGTCTTTGCAGTTATGGTAGTGGTTTACTGATAGACCGTTGTTACCAGAGGAATGAACAGAAGATTGCCAAATGGTGGGCTGGTCTGAATATCGTTGTAAACCTGTTGGTGCTTGGTGTCTTTAAGTACTTCAACTTCTTTGCTGATAGTTTCCAGATGGTTATGACAAGTATAGGATTGAAGATTGACGCACCGACTTTACATGTCATCCTGCCAGTGGGTATTAGCTTCTACACTTTCCAGGCTTTAAGCTATACTATAGATGTCTATCGTCGACAATTACCTGTCACACGTGATATTATTGCGTTCTTTGCCTTTATCAGTTTCTTCCCACAATTGGTTGCAGGTCCTATTGAAAGGGCTTCCAATTTATTACCTCAGTTTTTGAATTGTCGATCATTTGATTATGCTAAAGCTGTTGATGGCTTGCGTCAGATGCTATGGGGGTTCTTTAAAAAAATGGTGGTGGCTGATAATTGTGCAGTAGCAGTAAATTCCATATGGGAGAGCTATCCCGATCAGTCAGGACTTGCACTATGGATTGCCGCTTTCTTATTTACTTTCCAGATTTATTGCGATTTTTCGGGTTATAGCGATATTGCTATCGGCTGCGCTCGCTTGTTCGGAATCAACCTTCGTAGGAATTTCGATGTGCCATATTTCAGCCGTAACCTTCAGGAGTTTTGGCGTCGTTGGCATATGTCACTGATGACGTGGTTTCGTGATTATGTATATTTCCCACTGGGTGGTAGTCGATGTGGAAAATGGCTAACTGCTCGTAATATTCTCATTGTGTTCTTATTGAGCGGCTTATGGCATGGTGCTGATTGGACCTTTGTGCTTTGGGGATTATATCATGGGCTGCTTTTGTCTCTTTTGTTGATAATAGGGAGCAGGTCTAAATACAAAGACATTGTTGCTGCTGGTCATTGGATCCCCTCATTGAAGGAATTAGTTCAGATGATTGCTACATTTGTGTTGGTTCTTATGGGTTGGATCATTTTCCGTGCAGAGAATATAAGCCAGCTGGCGGGAATAGGAGTCAAACTCTTCTCATCAGATGGCTTCTTCAACCTTTATGGATCAGGTTTGAGACCAGACATCTTTGTATTTATTGGCTTTATGGTGATTGTAGAGTGGTTGCAACGTTCGAAACAGCATGCTTTGCAGTTTCCTGATATCAAATTGTTCCGACTTCGTCTCGTACGAGTCGGTATCTATTATTTCCTGATTGCTCTAATGTGGGTAGCCTATAGTTCTTCTCAGCAGTTTATCTATTTTCAATTCTGATAGATGAAACGATTCTATATAGCGGTGCACTTGTTTATGCTCCCCATATTTGTATTTATGGGGGGGGCAGAGTATACTATTAGACAGATCCCCAATGAATATAAATACAAGAACGATTGGATGAATCAACATGCCGAGGAAGTAGAGACTCTGATTTTTGGCAGTTCTCATGCATGGTTTGGTATCAATCCTGAATACATAAATGGGCTCGCCTTTAATTTAGCATTTATGTCACAGTCCTTAAAATATGATTCTTTTTTGTTACATAAATGGGGTGATAAATATAAGAAACTGAAGCTGGTTATTGTTCCGATTTCTTATTCTACCTTTTTCTTTGATAATCCTTTTGGTGTCCTCCAGGCTCCGTCATATTACAGGAACTATATGGATTGCCCTTACTATTCAGGATTGTCTGTTTATAGTTTTGAGGTACTCTTCTTTAAAGCTTTGCATGGAAAGATAATCACTCAAAGAGACAATAATTGGCAATTGTTGTGTAATGAATTTGGTTGGCATGAGACTCCTGTAGAACCCAAGGAAAAAGATTGGGATGATTCTGTGAAGGTTCGTAATTTGGTTAGAATTCAGACAGGCTCTTTGGGTGAAGTTGAAAAGAATTATAAATATTTAAAAGAGATGGCTCTTTTTTGTAAGAAACATAATATTAGACTGGTTCTAGTTTCGATACCAATGTCAAAAGCTTATAATGATGCCTTGGATGATAATCTTTTGGCAGTCGCTTATAGTCAAGTCCGGCGAGCTCAGAAAGATTTTAATCTGGATTACTTTGATTATCGTGAAGATCCAAGATTTAATCCTGATGATTTTGCAGATGCAAATCATCTGAATAAGATTGGAGCAGATAAGTTCACGAAGATCTTGATTGCGGATATTCAAAGAGATGGTAATTAGAGTAAGTGAATGAAGAATTTCTATTTGGCTATTATTCTGTTTATGCTTCCTATATTTGTATTTATGGGGGGGGCTGAATTTAGTGCAAGGCGAATTCCCAATTATTATTCCTATAAATATGATTGGATGGAGCAACATGCTGAAGAGGTAGAAACTTTGGTATTAGGTAGCTCGCATAGTTTAAATGGTGTAATCCCCAGATATTTGGGTGAGAATTCTTTTAATTTGGCATTGCCAGGTCAAACCCTGAAATATGATGCATCTTTATTTTTTAAGTGGGCAGACAGATATAAAAACCTGAAGTTGGTGATTTTGCCTATTTCTTATTTTTCTTTCTTCATGGACCATTCTGAGTGGATAGGAGAAACTTATAGTAAAATATATCTGAAAAGTCCATTCCACTCAGATTTCTCACAATATAATTTAGAGATGCTGGAGTTTAAGCCGCTTCACTCTAAAATATTTCAATGGCGTACTGGGAATGATGATTATATTAAAGAACGTGGATGGCTACCAATGAACCTGAAGAATAAAAACAAATCTACATGGAATCTCGAGCATAAAAATATACATGGAGTTAAGGAACATACTATAGAATCATGGAAATTTGTCGATAACAATTATAAGTTAGTTTCTTCTATTATTGAGTATTGCCAAAAGAATGGAATTGAGATTGTTCTAACTACAACTCCACAATATAAAGATTATAATATTCATTTAGACAAAGACCAATTGGGTAAGATGTATGAACTAATCTGGAATCTTCAGAGAGCGTATGGTGTGTCGTATCTGAATTATTTGCAAGATGACAGATTCTGTGCAGATGATTTCTTTGATCCTAGCCATTTAAGTGAGATAGGCGCCAAGAAGCTTACCCTAATATTATGTAGTGATTTACGGAAGAACTAACATAAACAAAAGAGATGACTTTAGTAGGTAGATTAATAAATGAACATCCTTGGATAAGTCTGTTGTTGGTATTGGTTGCTTTGTTTGGATTCCAACTTCTTAATATTGTATATGGCTTTGATTTATGGGATACAGGATTTCATTTAGTAGCTTATGAAAATATTATTGACTCCCCGGATTCTATTTCCTATAATCTTATGTATTACCTAACAAATGTGGTGGGGGGAGCGTTCTTGAAATTGTATCCTCAAATGAGTATTCTTGATTTCCGCATATTGGGTGCGATATTTGTATTACTTACTATTATTTGTGTTTTTATTGCACTTAAGAATGAAATACCAACTGTCCATTTATTAATAGGGGCTATACTCGTTGTCGTTTCTTATGTAAAACTTCCCTATTCATTTAATAATGCAATTTTATCTTGTTGTCTTTATGCAATATCTGTTGTTATCCTATATAAAGGTCTGTCTTTGAATAATTACTTATTGGTAATAGTTGGCGGTATTTTTGTAGGTGTTAATATCTTTACACGAATACCTAACGTTCTGGCTATTGGTATGGTTTTTATTGTTCTTTTATACAAGAAATATTATCTTAAGATAAATGTTGTTGATTGGAAAAATGCTTGTTTCTTTTTATTAGGGGTAGGAGGCGGAATTCTTATCATTTTAACTCTTATGACACAATTACATCATACAGAGCCTTTTTGTCGGAGTTTAAAAATAGTTTTCACAATGGCTAGTGGGAATGAAACACACAATATATTATGGATGCTTAAAATTTATATTGTTTTTTATCTGATGGCAGTTATACCTTTATTGGTATTTTATGCTTTATTTAATATCAATAAAAAGATAGTTGACTGTCCGCTTCTTATTATAAATATTATCAGAGTAATTTGTTTGTTGAGTTTTGGATTATATGTATATTATACACCAGTTCCTTATATGTTGTTATGGGGGATGTTTGTATTGGGGTGTCTTCTATGTATTGTAAAACAACGGAATCATTTAGGGGTATATGCAATTTTGGCATTATTTATGTTGATTATTGAGATCTATGGCTCTGATTCATATGTAAATCATGGAAGTCTTCCTGCATTATTAGCTGCACCAATTGCATCTATGCAGTTGTTTGATAGAAAGAAAATAGTATATGTGTTAGCATTTGTCTTTGCAGTTTTCGTTCAACTAATAATCACGGGTAATTATCAGGATTCTGGTCCCATATATTATAAAACGGGGTTGATTAATAGTGTAGAAGCTAAAGGTATTTATACAACAGATATAAAAGCAAGTGTTGTAAATAGTACATTAATGGGAATAAAACCTTATGTTCATGTTTCAGATACAATGATATGTTTCCCCTCTTCTCCCATGATGAATTATCTGACGCATACCAAACCTGCCGGAGGCATGTGCTGGCCAGGAGACAAAGGTGTATTTATTGTACCAATAGAAGGGACACCCATAATTTTGTTTAATAAAACATCATTTCTTAATGAAGAATGTACAAAGACTTATAATTTAGACGACAAATATGGTTTTGATATAAAATCATTCATTATAGAAAATAAATATCAAAAGGTTTATGAGAATGATTATTATATGTTGTTTGTTCCTCCACTTTCTTAGTTGTAATGAAACGTTTAACTATCTTTACACCAACATATAATAGAGCATATATTTTGCCAAAGTTGTATGATAGTCTGTGTGAACAGACTTGTCAAGACTTTGAGTGGCTGATTGTTGATGATGGTTCAACTGACCTCACAAAAGAACTGGTTGAAGAATGGAGGCAGGAGAAGAAAGTGAAACTTATATACATATATCAAGATAATTCTGGGAAGATGATGGCGCATAATTTGGCCGTCCAGGCGTCAAAGACGGAATTGTTTATGTGTGTAGATTCTGACGATCATCTATGTTCTGCCCAAGTTGTTAGGGATGTTATCTCTTTTTGGGATAATCATAGCAAAAAATATAGTGACAATATTTGTGGTATTGTCTCTTTTAAAGAGATAGGAAAGAAGCGAATGACCTTTCCAGAAGGAGTGAATGTTGCCCATCTGTCAGAGCTGGACGAAAAAGGTTTTAAAGGGGAGGCTACTTTAGTGTTTAGACGTGATGTGTTAGAACAATATCCATTTCCTTCTTTTATTGGCGAGAAGTTTGTAACAGATGTGTATATTTATGACCAGATTGATCAGAAATATAATTTTATGTTATTTCCTTATTATGTCCAGCATTGCGATTATCATGAGGATGGCTATTCTCATAATTATATGAAATTGCTGTTTAACAATCCTCAGGGATTTAGGGCATATCATAACCAATGTGTGAGATTTAAGAAAAAAGGGTATCTTAAAAGTGTCATTTGTTATGTCGCTCTTTCACTGAGGATAGGTGATAGGGGAATGTTTCGTCATGCTGCAAATAAGACACTTACAGTACTGTTGTTCCCATTAGGAACTTTAAAATACATATATGATAATTATCGACTATCCCATATTTGAGAGATGAAAGGCGACGCTCATAAGAGTCTGTTGTGGAGTGGAATCCAGCAGTTTGTGGTGTTTGGCATCCAATTTGGCGTTGGTGTTTTGCTGGCACGCCTGCTTAATCCATATGATTTCGGAGTAATTGCTATGCAGGGGGTCTTTTTCTCTATCTCAATTGCTTTTATTGATTGTGGTTTAGAGGGTGCACTTATTCAGAAGAAAGAATGTACGAAAGCGGATGCGAATTCTGCTTTTATTTATTCATTATCTATTAGTGTAGCATTATATGTATTGTTGTTTTTGGCAGCCCCGATTATTGAGGATTTTTATCATACCCCTAATTTGGGAAAAGTAATCCGTATATCAGCGTTGGTGTTGATGATTAATGCGGTTGGTATTGTGCCTCGTTCGTTGTTGCAAAGGCAGTTGCGGTTTAAGGAGTTGGCGTTGGCTTCTTCCACCATTCAATTTATAGCTGGCTTTGTGGCTGTTTTGATGGCTTATCATGGTTATGCCTATTGGGCCTTAGTTGGTCAAACATTGTTAGCTGCAGGTTTAATGGTCATAGCATATTATATCTATACCCGTTGGTGGCCAAGTCTTCAATTTTCTTTGGAGTCGTTCCGGCAGTTAATAAACTTTGGTTTACCCATGTTGTTAACGGCTTTAGTCCATTCAATATACAATAACCTGTACTCTTTGGTTATTGGAAAGAGATATGATGCGCGACAACTTGGGCTCTATAATAGAGCAGAGAATTATTCTTGTTATGTAACCTATAGCTTGAGTGATATGAGTATGCGGGCTCTTTATCCAATCTTGTCGAGAGTTCAAGATGATATGATACAGTTAAAAGTTGCAGCGCTGCGTATTTTGCATGCATCTGTTTTTATTGTAGTGCCGATTAATATCTTTTTATTAGTAAAAGCTGAGGATATCATTTGCATCCTTTTGACTGATAAGTGGTTAGATATGGCACCACTGATGCAAGTGATGTGCATATCCAGTATGGCGTATGTTGTGGCTAATCTGCATACAAATTTGTTTAAAGCAATAGGACGCACTCAGATATTGTTTATCTGTGAGTTGATAAAAAAAATATTGGGAATTCTGATACTTTTGCTAACTTTCCAGTATGGTCTGATGGTGATGGTATGGGGGCTTCTGATCTATGCGGTATTGAATATCTTGGTTAGTTCGTATTTTGTCTTTCGGTTTGTTGGAATTACGCTTTTGGAACAAGGGAAAGAGGTCTATTGTATCGTTTTAAATGCGCTGATCCCTATTCTTGCGTGTTTTCTGATAGGTATTATTATTGATCAACTTTATATTCGTTTTGTATTGTCATTTATCTCATACTTTGCATTTTATACCATTTTGGCTTGGTTTGAGAAGGATAAAGCGATAGATTTCTTTAGAGGCTATTTCAAAAGAGGATAATGGTTGAAATAGAGTTTTATGCCAGAAATGTTGTGTCAAGTGTTCCAGTTGAGATCTATTGGGGATTGCTGGGACTGCTTGTTATCGGGTTGTTGGTGTTGATCTGGTGGAAAGGATTCAGGCAGGGATTGCGATATGGGGCTGTGCTCTTATTGGCAGAATGGGTATTCCTGGTGCTGTGCGCGATTGTTATTTTTCGGGAGAGTGGTGATGAGAGAGGATACAATCTGATGCCATTCTGGAGTTATTGGGACTATGGTGAGCATAGCTATTTCTTGGAAATGTTTGGTGAGAATATCCTGAATGTGCTGCTGTTTGTGCCTATTGGTTTTTTGGCAGGCTGCGGGTTTCGAGGGATGACATTGAAGAAGGTTTTGTTTCTTGGTGGAGGGCTCTCGGTCTTTATCGAACTGCTTCAGTTTATCTTTAAGAAAGGCTTTTGTGAGACGGACGATGTCATTCACAATGTTTTAGGGTGTTTGATTGGATATGGTTTGTGGCGCGTATGTTGTATCAGATTGCACACATCGTAAGAGATAAGTTGGGATGGTTGTGGCAGCTTATTGAGCGGCTGAATGCCTGGTTGTTTTCGATGAGATACGGGCAGAGATTGCGGTCTTTGTCTTTTAGGGAGATTCCTGAAGGGTATGTCTTAGTGTCTTTGAGGGATGTTCCTACAGAGAAGATGGTTGCTTTTTTTGAGCATCAGCCTGAAGAGGCCTTCACCTATTTCAGACCGCATGCGTTTGATGCGAGGAATATCCAGCGGTTACAGAAGAATCGGGCTTTTCTGGCTTATGTGCTGATGGATCCCTCGAATGAGAAGATCGCCGGGTATTGTTTTAACCGCTGTTTCTTTCATGGGCAGGGCTTTCGTGGCAGGATGGTGGATATCGACTATCGTGGCAAAGGCTTGGGGACTGCCATGAATAAGTTGCTGAATGAG
>Ga0256405_10002011_pt1 | contig 50184 bp, 47 predicted proteins | sample RumenRJG_02DNA_FD_189096 | JGI IMG/M metagenome (GOLD analysis project Ga0256405, IMG submission 189096) | Bovine rumen microbial communities from Lethbridge, Alberta, Canada - RJG_02 | ecosystem: Host-associated > Mammals > Digestive system > Stomach > Rumen | place: Canada: Alberta...
GTCTGAGTGTTGCTCTGTACAGCTTTCTGCTCCGGCTTTGTCTGTTGCTCCGGCTTTGTCTGTTGCTCCGGCTTTGTCTGTTGCTCCGGCTTTGTCTGTTGCTCCGGCTTTGTCTGTTGCTCCGGCTTTGTCTGTTGCTCCGGCTTTGTCTGTTGCTCCGGTCCTGCCTGTTGTTCCGGTCCTATTTGTGCATATTCCTCAAGAGCCTGATCTATGGCAGCTTGATTTGATAATCTAAAAGCTACTGAATAACCTCCTAACTTAACCTGATTGTCAGTGTTTGGCATCGCATCAAAAACCGCAAATTCCAGATTATACTTTTCTTGGACACTAAACAAATAATCAGCTTGCTCTCTGTTAATATTATCATAATATTTCATTTGATCTGTGCCTTTACTGTCTCTGACAATCTGCTTCATTTGCTCATTTATAATACCATTGGTTTCATAGTCATAATTATCTCTGACTGTTTTTTGCTGCGGACTATCAATCGCTTTGTCCGCTTCGTCAATGATTACTTCTTCGATATCCTCATAAGTTTCACTCTCAACAGTTTCTTTTACACCTTCTGCTGCCGCATCCATTACTTTTTCAGCATCTTGTTCCAACATAGCCGAGAATACATCCAATTTTCCTGCCATTGCTTCAAGCTGATCTATTTTTCTTTCTAACTTGTTCTTTTGTTCTTTCAGCTTGTCGATCTGTTGCTGTAGCTTGATCTTTTCGGTTTCCGTTGTAGCTTTGGAAAGTGCAAGCTCCTTTTGTGCAATCTTGTTTTCAAGGGTTACTGCTTTCTTGCTCTTTTTGTCCAGAGATGACTTTCTCATATCGGTCACTATTTGCAAAAAGTTCTCCCTTCGCCCCTGTGCAGTACCCATATTCGTGATAAAGCGGTCGATTTCGGCAATTTTTTCAATCTTTGCCTGTCGCTTTGCAATCTTATTTTGGCATTTCGTCCGCTTGTCCGTAAACTTCTTGATTTTCTCCTGCTTTTGCCCGATTTTCTCCTGACAGCGTTCTATTTTTGCTTTCTGCCTATCAAGCATACTTTGGAAAAACATCTGCAAGGGTTTTGGCAAGGAATTAGTAGCCAATAACTGTTCACAGTATTCTTTCGTTTTTTGAGCGTCCGCAATTTTCGCATTCCATTTTTTGATTTTCTTATTGGCTTTATTGATCTTATCAGTAAGCCTTGCTTCATTTATTTTCTGTTTGTCAATCTTTGCCTGATGTTTTTCGGCTTGTATAGCCAACGGTCGAAAACGTATATCGTTTAGTTTACTTGATAACATCTGTTCTCTTTCCTCTGAACCGTTCAACAAATCCGCTAATTTTTCTTCCTCTGTTCTGTTGTCAGGCTGAATTGTTTCTGCCATATTCTTTCATCCTTTCCTTGTCAGAAATGGGGCTTCAAGCCCCCAAAATATCAATTTATCTCCGAGTGTTCCACATCTTTCACCTGTGAAGCTGTATATTCTTTGATGTACTTACTGAGAAGATACTGCGATAATCCGGTCAGTTCCCTCGCTTTTCGTGCCGTGATTTCGTGCTTGATATAATAACGGGTATAGACTTCCTCCCAATTTTCAGGATAGTCAGGCTTTTTCGGAGGTTTCGGCTCTTTCTTTTTTTCAAGAAGCAGGAGCATTTGTATAATTACCGTCCCAATCAAAAGCATATTCCCATCTGATGATTCCGAAAAAGTAACGGGCAGATCAAGAATATCAAGACGAACATTGCAGTACATGAAAAACTCCATATTCCTGATGATCTCCGCAGTATTTTCACCCAAGCAATACAGTGAACCGACAACAAGTGTATCGCCGGATTTCAGCAAATCATTTTTCAGAAAATGATAAATTTCTCGCTGTCCCTGTTCTCTGTCAACAAAAATATTGCGTTCTTCCGCACCGAGCTTTCTGAAATCGTCTAACTGATTGTCCAGATCAGGTGTTTTTTTGTTTGCACAAGCGTAATAGTAGGTGTGTACTTCTTTTCTCATTCTTACCCTCCTCTCAGAAAAAATCACCAACAGAAAAAGAAAAAATCTGCCTGCCGCCGCCCGACACCGTTTCCTTGCCTTTTCTCACGCTAAAATTCCGCACGGAAAACAATACGGCAGACCATCAAAAACCGCAACTCAAAAGCCGCATCTCACCGCCGCCCTATACTACCCCAAGTTTATATACTGACAGTAGAATATATAAATCTATTTTTTTCTCTGTTGGTAAAGAAATGGGTACTTAATATTGACTACCCGATTCAGGGGACTACCCCCGATAGGTAGGATAAAAAGTCAAGCAATCCCTGATTTTGCACTTGACAGCAGGCGATATGCGGTTTATAATCAAAACAGGATTTGTTTCTTTTTTGAGTTCCGAACAAGTTAGCGGCTTGTTTGGGACTTTCTTTTTTGTCCTCTTGTTTCTTCTGCGGTTCCGGCTCCGATAACGAGTAATGATTATCGGAGAAACTGCCGTCCTTTTTCAGTACACGCAGTTTTCGGATAAAGCCCAGACCGACCAATTCATTGATAACCGCTATGACCTTTTTCCTTGCGATCTGCAAAGCATCAGCAATGTCATTGAAGCTGTTCCACATCTCGTTTTTCTTCGTGACTGCACGACAAACAAAAAGGTACATTCTCAACTGTACGCCCGTCAGTTTTCCGAGAATGTACCTTTTCACTTTGAAAAAGCCTTTTGAAGCTATTTCTTTCAGCTTATAGATATAAGTACCGAGCTGTCCGCTCGTCTTATGCGGACGGCTCACACGCTCTATAACGCCTTTTCTTTGCAGACGGCAAATTATATTGCCGACCGTTTCAACCTTGCTTATACCGCATTTTGAAGCGATCACACGCTGTTTTACGGACACACAGGGATTGCCCTTGCGGACGCAGCTATACAGATAGACAGCAACTTTCAATTCGTTCGGTGTCAGACCGATGTTGAGTATATCGTTCGACAGCTTAAAATATGCCTGCATAGCTTTCCCTCCTATCTTCTTTTTGGTTTCTTCTGTTCCTTCTTCAGCAAATCCTCATTGACGTCCTTGTTCTTTGAGAACACAGCATTGACTTTATATCCGAGTGCCTGATATTTTGCTATGTACTTTGACACTGCCGTTCGTCCTGCTTCGTCATTGTCCAAACGTAGGTTTATGGTCTTGACTTCGGGATGACGTTCTAAAAATGCTTTCAGTGCCACGTCAGAGCTGCCGCAAAGAGCAAGTCTTGTCTGCTCCTTATAAGCACCTATCTTACCAAAAGCCTGTTCCGTCATTGTGCAATGGCTCAACAGGTCTATCGGTGCTTCAAATACATACACCTTTGTTGTATCGGTTCCTATCTGAGAAAAGGCATATCGTTTATCGGAGTTCTTGCAATCACCACGATACTTTCTCTCCGTCAGTGTAGTCCTGACGGAACCGAATTTTGCTGTGCCTTTCTCATCGAAGCCTACAAATACGCAGTTACCTTTGGTGTCCTGATATATCTGTTTCGACTTCATAAAATCGGCAATAACAGCCGGTGAAATACCTCTTGTTTCGGCAAGGTAGGCGAACACCCTGTCATACTTTCCTTCGGCTTTCGGCGGGAGTACAAGTTTACCCGGCTCTGATCTATACGCCGGTGCAGGCTGACAAACGACCGGAGCCGTTTCACCGATAATTGCTTCAACTGCTTCGGGAAAAGACTTGCTCTCGACCTTTCGGAGAAAATCAATCGTATCGCCGCCGGATATATTTTTAGAGTTCCATACAAAGCCCTTGCGGTCAGCATAGACGATCAGACTGCTGTGCTGTTCGCACTGATAATATCGTCCTGCCTGCTTGAACTCAAAGCCGTAATATGCCCTTAGAAACTCGATCAGATCAGCGTTTTTTGCCCTGTCAAGCTGTTCGGGAGTAAACTTCTTGTATTCCATACTATCCGTCCTTTCTGTTTTTGGACAAAAAAATAGCAAGCAAAGCAATCTACGCTTTACTTGCCTGCGGAAGTTATTCATTTTTATTTTTTCGGAAACTCAAACTTGATTTTTCTCTCTGTCTTGTCAGCGACAAGATAAGCATCAAATGTTCCGGTTCCGTTCTTTTTCTTGAAGCCCTTGATAAGAGTTGTCTTGCCTTTTTCGATAAGCCGTAACGCCTGTGCATCCGTTATTTTCTTGCCGCATATTTCCTGATTTATAGAAAACGTACAGCCTGTATCCTTCTTTGCGGAGCAGAAATAGCCGTTCTTTTTGATGACCTTTGCACCGCAGAACGGACAAGCGAGCTGTTGTTGCTGTTCTTTTGAAACGAATGTGTCTCCGTCATAAGCCGCAATAACTGAATACCAACTGCGTACCGTCTGATTCATATCGGTAATAAATCCATTGAAGTCCTCTTTGCCTGTTGCTACATCGTGAAGTCTCTTTTCCCATTGTCCGGTCATTTCGGGGCTTTTTATGTCCTCAACGGGTAAATGGTCTATCAGAAACATACCCTTTTCTGTCGGCAGAATGGATTTTCCGTCCTTTGTCAGATAGGCTCTCTCTCTTGAAAAAAGCGAATTGATAATTGCCGCCCGTGTTGCCGCCGTTCCCAATCCTTTGTTCTCGGCTTTCATCAATGCTCTTGCTTCTTCGTCCTCAAGGTGCTTTCCGGCTGTTTCCATTGCCGTTATAAGCTCCGGTTCCGTGTATCGTTTCGGCGGTTCCGTAAAGCCTTGCTTTAGTCCGTATTTGCCCGGATAGCTGTCACCTTCGCTGATCGGCGGCAAGGTGGCTTTCTTCTCCGGCATAGCATCAACCGCATACCACCCTTTGTTGGTGATGATACTTCCGTTCGCCTTGAAAGTATTACCGTTGACATCGAGCAGAACAGTTGTGTCCTCAAGCTCCGCTTTCGGATATACTATTCTGATAATCGACTTGACGAGCAGATCATAAAGCTGTCGTTCGTCCTCTGACGGTATTTCTGACAGGCTTTTCGGCACGTTCATAGTCGGGATAATTGCAGGATGACTATCAACTTTGCTATCATCGAAATGCCGTTTACTATATGGCTGCCACTGTTCTTTCAGGAGTGCATACTGACTATACTCAGGTAACTGAAAAAGCCTTATCAGTGTTGTCGTGACTTCCGGCTGCATAGCAACGGTCAGATGTTCAGATGATGTTCGGGGATATGTCATATACTTATGTTCGTACAGACTTTGCATAACCTTGACGGTTTTGTCCAAGTCCCAGCCTAACTTCTTACCGGCTGTTGCCTGAAGCTGTGTCGCATTGTATAGCAACGGCTGTCCGACCGTCTTTTTCTTTACGTTCTTTGATGTTACAGTACCGTTGCCTATACAGCTTGCCAACACACTTTTGGCTGTCGTTTCATTGTCAAACTGTCCCTTTTCGTATTCTGCTATAAACTTGCCGTTCGGTGTTGTAAACTCTGCAAGCAATCTCCAGAACGGTGTTCTGACGTGTCCCTGAATCCTTTTCTCACGCTCAACCACCATAGCCAACACAGGTGTCTGCACTCTGCCGACCGATAACATTTCCTGCGAGGACATCTTGACCGTTGCCGCAATCGTCAGGTTAATGCCGCATATCCAATCTGCAATACCTCTTGCACGTCCTGCCTGCTGTATGCTGATAACTTCACTGCTGTCTTTCAGGTGTGCAAAAGCATACTGTATTTTCTGCGGGGTCAAGTCCTCTATCCAGACTCTTTTCCATTTCTTTGTGCAGTGCATAGCTTCATAAATATAAGCAAAAATCAACTCTCCCTCACGGTCAGGGTCAGTAGCATTGATGATTAAATCGGCTTTCTGAAAAAAGCCCTTGACATAATCAAAACAAGTTTTTGTCTTGTCCTTGACGATGATTTTATAACTGTCAGGAATACAAGGATAAGCATCCAAGTCCCACTTGACAAACTGCTCACCGTATTCTTTGGCATTTGCTAAACCGCATAAATGCCCGACACCGTGACAGATAATTGTTTTCTCACCGTTGAATATAAATTCGTAGTGTCCTATTGTCGGTTCTTTCGGGTGTGCTATTCTGTTTCCTGCGTGAAGTGCTGCGGCTATCTCTTTTGCAAGACTTGATTTTTCAGCGTAAATAACGACCATTTTACTGACCTCCTTATCAAAAATGGGGCTTCAAGCCCCAAAAATATCTTGATCCCCATTTCGTATTATATCACCGAACGATGATTTTGAACAGATACAGCAGCATCAAATGAAACGGATAATAAAGATAGAAAAACCATTTCCAAACCATCTTGTGTTTTTCGGAGCGTTTACCGTTGTATTTTCGGATAATCAGGTAACCGGAAACGACAATACCGGCAGAAGAAAAAAGAGAGAGCAACAGTGCTTGTCCTGCCGGAAAAGCTGCTTGATAAGCGTACAGTGACAAACAGAATTGAACCATAAAGGCAGCCGAAAACGGTATGACAAGACTTTCCTGCCGTTGGTATGCCAAATTGAAGAACACTGTAAACAGCACAGCCTTAAAAGCCCAATCGCAGAAGAATGAACAGCAGAACAGAATAACAACGGCAGGAATTTTCAGCACCCTTTGTTTTACCTTATCCATCACCAACAGAACAAGAAAACAGAGAAACAGCGTAAACAACATATTGAGCTGACGGAAACCGAGAGCAAGCATATAGGGAACCTGAGATATTATCGCAGATACGCCTAAACGCTGCATATACGCCATTTTAGAACGGGTATGGTAATACCCCTCGACAAGCAGATAACACATCGTGACAGCCGTCAGATAGCCTATATCGGTCATTATAGTGTATAGTATGCTTTGCGGCGGCACTAAAGCAATAGCAGTATGATTGACCGTCATAGCTGCTATTGCCGTCAGCTTTAATTGTTCTCTGTTCATTCTTTCTCGTTCCTTTTGCGGAAAAGTCTTTTCCGTTTTTTGGGCTGATAAGTGCCGTCACGCAGGCAGATTTCCTTTTTCAGATAGCGAATGTAAAAGTTCTGAATGATAATGATAATCAGAAATATCAGAAGCAAGTAAACCATACAATACCCTCCGTCAGAAAAGACCAAGCATTCTTTTGGGCTTTTTCCTGATTTGAATGTCTACATACTTTTTGAGTATCTTGCTGTATGTATCTACATTCAGCTCACACGGCTTTGTGTAGCTGGGACTGTTCCGTGTGCGGAATGCCTTGCAGTGTCCTTTTGTCATTTGCTGATTGAATTTTGCAAATGTTTCCTGACTGACAGGGAAAAAGATGTAGTTAATGTCCTTGATATACGGTACGGGGCTGTTCAGATAGTCGGCAAGAATTGAAACATCCCATTCGTTGAAAGAGCAGATACAGATTTTTATAGGTGCTGTCTCAAAGATAGGATAGGCGGCATCCTCCGTCACGATAGGAGCAAAGCCTACATCGCAGATCGAAAACTTGAAAAACACACGTTTTTCGGCATAGGCAGACAAAGGAAACAGTGTCAGGTCGTTTACCTGACAGCCGTTCGGAGCAGTTTCGATACCATGATAACCGATGTACCGTTCGTAGGTTTCGTCCTCTAAAAAGACGGCAACGGATTGTTTCTCTTTTAAGAGCATAAAGGCGATTTCCAAAGCCGTCATAGTGCATCCTGCCTGTTTTTCGGAGATCGTGCCGACCGCAATCGTAACGTGTTCGCTCTGCTGTTCCGTCAGACGTTCCGGCGGCTCATCGTACCGGACAATTTTTGTATCATCGTAGTCGGCTTCAACCTCGGCTTTGTCGAAGCTGACCGGTGTTGTATCTACAATTCTATCAATACTCTTAACAAGCGTTTCTGTGTGGATTTTTTCTTCCTGCCGGTCTGCTATGATCTGCTTTATATCCTCCGGTGTCAACGGCTTTTCGATGATTTCTTCAAGCCTTGTGCGGAAACCACGCTCATACATATCATACGGCACGACCTCGTGATAACCGTAACGGAACATCTTTTCGCAGATCTCGATATAGCTCTGTTCCGTTTCGTCCGTCAGCCTTCTGCCAAAGAAATAGATAATTCTCATAGTCGGGCATTGTTTCCGCAATTCCGGCAGAGTGTCAAAGAAGTCGATCTTTCTGCACCTCACACCGCCGACAATAATGAGAATATGAGGATTGTAGTGTTCTGCTATCCTGCTGACGAAGTTGTTTTTCAGTTCGCCTTCATAGCCGAGAATATTATGCTTTGTCAGGCTGTCTCTGAGTATCTTCATGTACTTTTTATCTGCGGCAATTACGACATTCAAATTCTTTCCACCTCCTTGAATGCTCCGGCTATCTCATACCGTATCTTTGACAGGTCATATTCCGAGCGGAAGGCTTCATAAGCGGAACCGGAAACGACTATCAGATAATCGCCGGAATGCCGTTCGATCAGTCGGGAACGATGTGAAGCGTTATCCGCAAAGCCTTCCGCATTTGTCAGAATAACGGGAGAGGTATAACCGAAGTATTTCTCAATTTCAAATTTGTTGATCTCTGCACCGAACAACCGCCGGAAATGTATTTTACCATCGTTGTTTTTTTCGGTACGCTGATAAACCGAAACTGCATCAATGCCGTACTGTATCATAAGCTGCTCTGACAAATCCCTGAATACATCAGCAATATTTTTATATGTCGTTTTTTTGCGTTCTTGTTCTTCGGTACGTCCTTCTTTGGAGAGCAGTTCCAACACTGAGGGTTTCTTATCAAACAAGACAGATGTATTCGGGCTTTCCGGTTCCTTTTTCTGTTCGCCAAAGACTTTTGTTTTTGTCTTTCCTGACCGGAATTGTATCTTTGCCGACATTTCACTCACCTTCCGTTCGGTCTGACATCTTCGTTGTACTGATCTTGTACATCATGCTCTCCTTTGGTATCGGCTTATGGAACGGAATAATTTTCTGTCCGCAGATAATCAGTCCACTGCCCAATTCTCCGGTTTTGAGATAAGATACCTGAGACGGCGACAAATCAAACAGCTTTGTCACGGCTATCAGATCTTCTTTCTTCTGTTGTAACAGCACAACAAACTCCGCATTGCCGAGCATTCTCTGAGCCTGCTTGCTTTCAAGCACCTCTGTGATGTTCTGCGTAATGCCGGTTACGGTGCCGCCGTGCTTTCTGATACGCTTATAGACCTTTGCAAAGAAGTCACCGGAACGGGTCGTTTCTTTGCCTTCACCGTCCGTGAAGAAGTAGGAAAATTCGTCTATCCATATCCAAGTTCTCTTACCTTTTGCTTTGTTCTCGATAACTCTCTGCCACAGATATTCAAGAATTACCTGTAAGCCGACAGCACGAAGCTGTTCGCCCATATCGAATATATCAATGACAAGAAAACGCTTGTTGATATTGACATTGGTCTGATGTGCGAATACATTGAAACTGCCCGTTGCATAAAGTTCAATACAAGTCGCTACGTCGTGAGCTTCCTGTTCAGTCTGTTTCTGGAGCAGATTGTAGAAGTCGATCAGCGTAGGCAGCATTTCCTTCTCCCCACCGGACGCCATAAATTCACGATATAGCTGCTTGACACAACGGTCGATAATGGACTTTTCATTGGAGGTCAGGGCAAAGCCCTTTGCCGTTTCTACTATCGTCATAATAAACTGCGACTTAACGGCAACGGCATTGGCTCCTTCTTCGGAATAGGACAGATCAACGTCAAAAACATTGAAGTGTGTCGGGCTGTTCGGTGACAGCTTCAAGACTTCTCCGTCATATTCCTTGACAAGAGGGAGATATTCATTCTCAGGGTCGATAACGATGATCTCATCTTCTGGATACTTCATAATAACATCAACGATCTCCGCTTTGGTAAACATTGACTTGCCGGAACCGGAAGTACCGAGTGTGAAGCCGTTGGAGTTCATCTCCTCTGTCCTGTCAAGGGTGATGATTGATTTTGTAAGAGAATTGATAGATACACCGTAGCAGATACCTTTTTGAGAGAAATGGTCAACGGTTGAGAACGGTATCAAAACTCCTGCGGCATCCGACAGAAGATGAGTAAACTTGCTGTTGTTTTTAGTGCGGAATTGGTTATTGGCAAAGGGCAGTATCGTATTCAAGCCTTTTTCCTGTTCGCCTACAAGCACATCCAAGACAACCTGATGATTCTGAGCTTTTTCTCGAACATATTTCGTCAGGGCTTCCAAATCATCTTTTGTTTCTGCCGTAATGGCAACAAACACACCCACCTGAAACAGTTCGCTGTTGGAATCTGAAAGCTGTGTCTGCAAGTCCTCTAATTCCTGCAATTTTTCACGATAAGTAAAAGGCACGAAGTCGCCGCCGGTTTTATGGTTTCTTTCCATTCGCCCTTGAATACGTCCCTGCAATTCGTTCACACGCTTGCGGATAAGCTCGGTCGCTTTTCCTTTGTCCAATCGGATAACGTGCTTTGATACGCAGATTTTTTCTTTGTTATCGAGCAGGTCTTGAATGAAGCTGTCAGAAAGTTCTCTGTCATACTTCTTTACAAACAGGACTCTTGTATAAGACATTCCGATCTCAATTTCACGGGGCTTGAAGTTGAACATTGAAGGAGCAATATAGTCCTTGATTCTGTGTCCACGACTGAGAAAGTTTTTCGGCAGCAGAAACTCCGCTTCATCGAATTGATGATAGAATTTGTGCAGGAGAGCAAAAACCTCCATAGGATGTAACTGATTGGCATCGGACTTAAAGCTGGTGAAACAATCACGCAGTTTTTGATAGTATCCGATAATGATTCGTTCAAAGTTGTCAATCTTATTGACCGGTTTGTAGCTGATGGCACATATCATTATTTTTCGTGCGGAGCCGTCGTTGGTTTCGTCAATATACGACTTCATCACCTTGCAGTAGTCCTGATACAGCACTCTGTCAATGTTCGGATTATAGGCGGGAGGTATCAGAGTTTTTTCAAGCATTGAAATGTCAATTTCCGTGTTCATGATAAATTCCTGATATTCTATATCCGGCGGCAGATTATTGAGCAGACTTACATACTTGTTATAGACCTCGATCTGTTCATTGTCACGGATAAGGGAGTAGTCGATATTTTCAAATGCAAAAATCAACGTGTATTTTTCCTCATCAACCAGAAACAGATCGTTATCATAGGCTTCTATAAATGGTATGCTGTCCTGTGCAGTTTTCGGGATTTCAACCTTTTTGCGAAAAGGAGCCTTCTTGCCAAAGAGTTTAGAAAATATCGAAGTCATCCTCATCAAACACTCCTTTCCTGTTGGAATACGGTCGCCGGTCGTTTGTTTTTGCTAATCGGAGAATAAACGCAAGCAGGCTCATGTCGTTTATCTTGACAATTCCGATACCGACTACAAGTATCAGCTCTAAAATAATTATCCAGATCAATCCGTCAAAAGGCATATAATCCCGAAAGGCGAAGTATGTAAGCAGAGCAGCCACAAATCCGACAATACCGATAATGATCTGCTTGACCTCAAACTGAAAAGGGCTGACCTTTGTATTGATGTTTTTGGTTATCTTCTTTTTAATCATAGATAGTCACCTCAATCTAATGGAGAAAAGACAATGCCGTTTTCATTTGCATACTCTTCTGCGGCAGAGCCTTTATAGCCGAGAATGATACCGGTATATTTTTCTCCTGAAACCATATATGTTGAAATCATTAGTTTGCCGATCTCTTTGACATTCCGGGGAACAACGAGATTCTTTACAATGTTTTGAGAAAACGCCATAAATCCGATTTTCGTCAATGTTTCAGGCAGAGTTATTTTTTCCAGAGAACGATTTTCAGCAAATAATCTTTCGGGAATTTCAGTAACACCTGATTGTATTTCAACCTCCGAAATATTACGACATATTTGGAATGCAGCAATATCCAATTCCATATCGGAAGTGATTACAACTTTTCCGTACAATCCTGAAAATCCGAATGCCGTTTCTCCGATTTTTTTCAGAACACTTGTATTTCCATTATTCAGGTCATCTAATTTGAATTTCCAATTATCACAATGCCAGAAAGCGTTTTTGCCAATGGAACGGACATTCATAAACGATACAGAAGTTAACTGCTGACAGTTTTCACACATACTATCGGGTATTGCAGTGATGTTTTCAGGCAGAGCAAGTGTAACGATAGAAGTGTCTTTGAAACAGCCTGCACTAATCTCTACTTCATATTCCTTTCCGTCAACCGTTACCCGATCAGGCACAACAACTCTTGTTTCGGTGCCGGTATATCTGACCAGACGGCATTTATCGTTTAAGACAATGTATTGGTAATCGGTTATTGTTGTCGGTATCGGCGGCACAAACACATCATCACTGGATTCATCAGCAGACGGTTTATCAGAGGAAACATCGGAAACAGTTATCGGTTCATTGGATTGTTCCGTTTCTTCTTTCGATTCACCAGAGGTCTGAATACTGCTTTCAGGTACAGAAGATGGCGTATCTTCGGATTGTTGATTGCAGGCTGTCAGAGATGCTGTTATAAGCATTGCTGTCAGTAGTATGGCTATCTTTTTCAAGTGTTTTTCCTCCTTTTTGGGGCTTCAAGCCCCATTATTTTATCTCATCAGATCTCTCAGAACTTGCGGGGGTTTTATCATCATAATACCGCAGGCAACTGTAACTGCAACGAAAGTATAGAATTGTCCGGCAACAGGCTTTGACAAGTCATACAGATCAGTAAGATTTATACCTTCTGACGGGATAGCACCCTTGCAGTACCAAAGAAACGCAAGATAAACCACTCCCATAAAAACTATTTCAGCAGCAACAGATAAGAATGCCGTAATAAACTTTCTGAAATACGGCATAGTTGCTTCTCCGACAGAACAGGCGAAAAAGACAGGTGAAATGACAGACAGCATAGCAATTTCAAGAGTTCTGATTATCAGTTTTATGTAGACGATTACGAAGATTACAATCGTTATTCCTACCAGAAGCAGAACAAGAAGAAACGGACACAGATTTACAAAAAAATCTACAATATCTCCGACCAACCAAATGCCAGACCTGTCTGCTTCAAATTTCAGGTTTGATATTTCATTCAGAAGGGATGTATGGATTGAGGATAATATACTGGACATCAATTCACTGAATATCTTGACTACCATCACACAAATTTTTGTCGAAAGCTGTATCCAAAATTCCGCTAATATCAGCCGCCCGAAAACAGATACAGCTCCTTTGAGCGTAAACAACTGATATTCTAATGCTGTTTTGATGATGTTTACACCGAATAAAATCACCAGCAGAGAAGAAGCGAAGATGACGAATATCTGTGAAAACTCATTAACAAAATCCTCAATATTGAAGCTGAAAGTAGATGTGCTTACATCGGGTTGAGAAAATGAGGAAAACCAACCGGAGACATCTTCAAAAAGTTGTCTCTCAAGTTTTACAATCTTGTCTATTTCCTCCGTCATCCAAAATTTGCTTGAAGCGAGCAAGCCCGGGGCTAACTGAACGAAATTCCATTGATCGAGAAGCTCCCAATAATATGACGCATAATCCTGCATAATATCAGAAGCAGCCGCACTTTGAGCTGCTTTTTTTGCATCTGAGTATCCGGTATATATTTCATCGATTCCTTTTCGCTGTTCAGCAGAAAAGCCGGATTCCCAATTGTTTACCTGACTAAGCAGATTCATAAGGTCTTGTCTTGTTATAGCATCGGCAGAAGGAACTGTAATATCGACATTAAATTCTTTTTCCCTGACCACTGATGTGTTTCTGTCACGAACAGAAATAATAAAGGTGATCGTTCCTGTGAAATCACTATCCTTTTTTGCCTGTTTAAGCACGTTTGGAATATCTATTCCGATGGTAGATGATGTATCAAAAAATGTTAAATCTTTTTTTGTCTCATCCTCAAACCGATACGAGAGTTTGTATTCATATTCACTTGTTCCTCCCGTAGCAGAACAGGCGAAGCTTAATCCTGATTTGTTACTCGTGGTATTTGAGCTTATACTGCTTGTATTTGTGAGGTTTGTTGTTACATCAACTGTTTTTATAACTTCCGATGTTTTTGGAGGACTGCTGCTGTCCTGCACTTCAAACTTGAATTTATGAGTACCAACTTTTTTCAAAGTGTACGCTATACTTGTCTTGCCGGAAGTGAAGTTTGAGCTGTCTCCGTAAACATACTCAGCAGGGTCACTGGAGTTCACTACTGTATAAGAACACCGGTACTTATACGGAGCTTTTCCTTTTTCGGCGGCAAAGGTCAGCGTTACGGCTGTTCCTTTGGACGTTATCTCAATATTATTACTTGATACATCACACTTGTTTACTATGGCTTCTGCCGTTGCCGTGACACTGAACACCTTCTGATCTGTCGAACCGGTACTCTTGTCACGGGCAATTACACGAAGCATATAATTCCCCTCAGAAGCAGGCTTATAGGTACACGAAGCCGAAGCAGTGTATTGTGCAGAGGAAGTTGACGGCTGAATGGGAACATAACTTGTGCCGCCGTCCTTGCTGACACTGTAATAGTATTCGTAGTTTGTGCCACCCTCCGCAGAAGCGTTAATCGTAACACTCTCACCTAAAGTAACAGCCGAAGATGAGATCGTAGATTTGTTGGTGATAGCAACGGATTTGAAGCTGACATCCTTGCTGATCGTCTGACTGTTTCCACTACTGTCTGACACCCTTGCTGTTATTCTGAATGTGTAACTGCCGGATTCTGACAGGGTAAAATTGACCGATTGTGTTGTGCTGATTGCTTTTATGTTGTTCCAAGTGCTTGAACCTTGTGTCTTATAGGAAAAACCGTATTCATAGTGAGCATTGTTTCCACTGCCGCCGCTTGCCTGTGCTGAAATAGTTATTTTTGAGCCTTTAGCCGCCTGCGTTACAGTTGTTCCGTCTTTCTGAATGGTTACAGAAACGGAAGTCGGTGCTGTCGGTGCGGCATACGCCGTCAGGGAACAAAAAAAGAGAATGCCGAAGAAAAGGAATAACGGTATCAGCCACCTGATACGATTTGTTTTCATTTGCTATCATTCCTTTCTGAAAAGGCAAACGGTCGGCAATACCGACCGCCTGCCGAGAAGATAGATCAATCAGAAGCCGATGATACCGGACAATGCGAATGTTGCGGCAACCGCAGCACCGGTCACTACAAGAACGATCAGACCGATGTTTCTCTGACGGTCATCCTGATCGCTGAGACCTTTTACAAGGTTGATGACACCCGGAATGCCGCCGATAGCAAGAATAACGATACGAACGAGCCACCATACGATACTGCCGAATTCTGTCATAGTGGACGTATCAACAGAGGGCTGACCTGTAGCGGCGGCTCCTCCTCCTGATGTGGCAAATACCGTTACTGCCGACATCATCATCGCAATCATCATAACAGCAAAAACGCTGATGTACTTCTGAACCTTGCGAACGGTTCTTTCACGCTTGACCTGAGTGCTTGCTTTGGTTTCAATAATTTTCGTTGCCATAAGAAAAAACTCCTTTTTATGTATTGATTTTGGTTAAAGATCGTTTACGGACGGACAAGAGAAATTGCTGTGAGATCACCTCCAAAGAATTATTGCTGACCACCTCCTTTCAGGGCTTGCCAAACTTGAATACTTTTGCGGCAGTTTTAGCGGCTGTCTTGGCGGCTTCTGCGGTCTTTTCGGCGGCTTTTCTGACGGCTGTTCTGGTCGTTACGACCACTTTATCAGCCGTATGCTTAATGCCCTCTACGGCTTTTTCTGTCATATCTTTAGCCGCATTCTTGAATGCTTCGGCATTGTTTTTCAGAAGCTCCTTACCTTTATCGGTGATAGTTGCCATACCGTCCTTAATGGATACAAAGCCGTTTTTCTGCCATTGCTTGATGTTCTCCACTATCTGATCTCTCAGCTTGCCGTTCGGATTTGCAAGTATCTGATTCAGATTCAGCTTATCGCTTTGTTTGAAAAAGGCAAAATCGTGTACACCGTCACCGTTCAGACCGACACACATCATTTGCTGTCCCTCCGGTGCCTGACCGAACATCTTTTCAAACAGCTTTCCGTGTGCTTCTAACTGATCGCTCATAGCTTGTTTTTTGAAAGCTCCGTCCTGAATCATTTTCTTTCCCTTATCGGTTATGACAAGCTCATCACCCTCGATTTTGACACAGCCCTTCTTTTTGGAACACAGCTTGTTAAAGGAATCGATCACCTGATTTCTGAGTTCAGGGTCGGAGATATTGTCGATAGCCGACAACGGCATTCTGTCAGTGTTGGCAAAATAGCAAAGGTCTGTTTGTTTTCCGGTAAAGTTAAAATTCTCCAAATGACTTTTGGAGCCTGATAATTTGTCCGATACTTTTTCTGCTGTCGGAACATTATCAACTTTTTCTGCTCTCTGACGGTCTTTTTCAATATCGGTTACTTTTTTTATTTGTCTGCCTGCAAAGCCCAATGTCTTACCGGACGCATTCAGCAAGGTCTGGAGCATTTGCTCTGTGTAATTTGTGACCTTGCTGACGGCAGATACCGTTTTTTGTCCTGCCTGTTCCAATTCCCTCAATTCATCATCCATTCCAATCTTCCTCCTCCGCTCCATCAAAGTCTACAAAATCATTATCAGATTGCTCTGCATAATTAAATGGAACAACTTCGCTGTCGTTCTCCTGAAATACCGATCTGTAAAACTCGTCTAAATCTACCTGTTTCTGTAGTTCGGTCGATACATTGGTTTTTGGCAGCTTCTCCACAGCATCAGCAACCTGTATTTCGTCCCTTTTCTCCGCATTGTAGGCTTCGATGTGCTTCTGCCGCAGTTCCTCATAATCTGTATAGATGTTGGCATTGTTCTTTTGATTTTCTCCTTTGTAACTGCCAATTTCTCCGAACAGCTTATGCTTTGACAAGTCAAATTTTGTCAGGAAGAACGCATAGAAGCCCTTTACAATGACAATGCAGGAACCGATATTATTGTTTGCAGGCTTCGGTGCTAAAGCAAGAGCAATTTCATTGGGTTTCAGCAAGGGACGCTCAATGTAGCTGTCACTCTCTGAGCCGCCGCCCTGATTGCCGAAATTACGAGATTTGCTCGTCACCTTTACGGTCGTTGTCCCAACCTTATCGGAGATGAATTTATTTGATTCATCGTCAATCGTACCGAGATAAGTTATAACGGAGCAGTTGGTCAGAATATTCTCCATTTTCTTGTCATAGATAGCCTTGATCTGTGACAAGCCTTGCAGAACGATACACATTCTGATATTGTACTTTCTAACAACGGCAAGAATTTCCGTGAAGTCGGGAATCTTGCCGATATTGCTGAATTCATCCAGCTCAAACGACACCAACAACGGCAGACGGGCATTGTAATCCCTTTCGGCTATGAACATCAGCCGTTTGAAAAGCTGTGAATAAAACAGGTTTGCAACGGCACTGTATGTGCTGTCGGCGGTCGGAAGTGTCAGGAAGATCGCTGTCTTGTGAACACCTATATCGTCAAATTCCATTTCGTCCGTTGACATCAGAGTATCCATATCGGGGAGTACCCAGTGCATCAATCTTTCTTCGATGGTGGCACGGATACCGCCGAAGGTTTCTTCCGGCTGTCCTTTTATACCGTCCCAATATACGGAAAGTGCATCGTTTTTTCCTTCTCTCTGCTGATGTTCGGCAACACATTTTGCGATTTCGCAATTCTCACTTATTATTCCTTTTTCTTTGTCAAACTGTATCGTAGCCAACAGCCTGACAACTTTACCGAATGTTGCTTCTTCATCAGGATGGTGGAAGTAATACAACATAATGGTAAACAGCAGTTTTTCCGCAGAGCCTGTCCAGAAGTCCTTTTTATCTCCTTCGCCTGATGTACTGTTCATGAACAGCTTTGCAAGGTTAAGGAGTTCGTTTTCGTTCGTGACATAAGCAAACGGATTATAGGTGTTGGAATACTGAATGTCTTTCAGATTGAATAGCCTGACTTTATAGCCGTGTTTCCGTAAAAATCCTGCCATATCACGGTACAATTCGCCGGACGGGTCAGTGACAACATAACTGCCTGTCATCTGAATAATATCCGGCTTTATTTTTCTGAACGATTTACCGGCACCGGAGCCGCCGATAACAAGTTCATTCAGATTATCCGTTTCGTGATACATCTTTTTCGGACGGTTAACTGTCAGATAGAAGTTTTCACCGCACGGAATGCCTGTGCTGTCCGTGAATTTAGCTTTCTCTGACGGGTTAGCCCATCGTGCGGAACCGTGTTCAATACCTTTGAAGTCGCTCTTTTTACCGGAAGTCATCATCAGGAGTATAAGAACAATGATAGAAACATACAGCCACCATAAGTCCTTGTACTGCATCACGAATACGTCTTTTATAACGTCTCCGGTCAACGAAAGTTTGAAGCTGTCTGCGGTAAACAATGTGTTCATCGCTTTCAGGACATCATTCATGCCCGGATTTTCGATATTGTTTGTTCTGACGTAACCAAGATAGGCATAGCTGCCGTAAAGGATAAACAGCCAGACTATCAGAACGATAATAATCACCGTTATTATTACCGGCTTTTTGTTTCTGTTGCCCTTCAGCTTGTTTTGGTTTTCAGCCACTTGCCATCACCTCAATTTTGTTTATTGAGAGCCGGGTCTTGTCCGATCACCGCCTCTATTTTCACTGTCTGCCCTTTATCGAACCTGATTACTGCTTTTTCCTCGTCAATTTTTTTCATCTGAAACATTACACCGGCTTTTGCAAGCTGAGCGACCTGTTCAGATGTTATAATACGGTGAGCATCATCAATGAACACAGGAGCAAACCGAAAATGCTGACGATCAGCAAATTCGTATGAAGTCGAATACTGTGTTGCCTTGATAATAATGTTGACAGTATTTTCAAAAGCTGCTTCATCTATGTCAATGAAGCGATTTCTGATCAGCACTGTTTGCAAGTCATCGCAGAACGAAAAAGCATTAGGAGCAATGTGCATAAGTGTTTGCGGCAGATTAAGTACATAAAGTTTTGAACAGCCCTCAAAGGCATTGTTGTCAATCTCCATAACACCAAGAATAGAGATTTTCAGCAGAGACGAACAATCCTTGAAGCATTCACAGCCGATGTAGGCGACATTTATCGGGAGAGTTATTTCCGTCAGACCTGTACAGCCGAGAAAAATACCGTTGCAAAGGTAGCCGATTTTTTCGCTGATAGTTACCTTTTTCAGAGAAGTACAGCCCCTGAAAGCATACTCTCCGATCACATTGACGTTACTCAGGTCGATAGACTTTAGCGAGGAACAGCCTTCAAAAGCGTGATTGCCGATTTTGGTTAATGTGGACGGCAATTCGATGTCCTGAAGATTCGTACAGTTCTGAAAAACACCGTCAGCGATTGCCTGTATTCCGTCAAACAGATCGAGCGAAAATACATTCTTTTTTTTACATTCGATAAGCACACCGTTTTCAATGACGATCAGATCATTTTCAAACATAGATAACAAGTTATCAGACCTCCTTTAACCTCTTGAATGAAAAATGGGGCTTGAAGCCCCATTTTTTATAGCTTCGGCTTTTTGCCCTGACCTTGCCCTTGAACCGGCGGTGTGTTCTCCTGTGTTATGCCGCCCTGTTCGTTCTTTCTGCCGTCTGTATCGAGTTCTGCATTGAGAACAGCAAGACGTGCGATTTTTGCCTGATACTCTGCTTCTTTCGGGAACGGTTTACCGATTTGCTCCGTAACCTCCGCTAACTCTTCTTCGTGCTTTGCTTTTCTTTCAATGCGTTCCGTCAGAAGGTTTTCGAGCTTATCAAGAATGTTATCCATTCGTGTAAAGCTGTCAGTACCAAGATCATCAAGGAAATATTTGCCTTCTCTTGATAACTGAGCCCTATATACCTTTGAAAAGCTGTCAAACATCACTGATACCTTGAATCCTCTGTACTCACCGATCGGAACATAATCCTTGTGACCTCCACCCTGACGGACAACTCCCATATACGCATTTTTGAAGGCTTCTGCTGCTTCTTTCTTGTCGGTATATGTTTTTCCGTGAAGTGTGATACCCTCAAAGATTTTCTTGCCGTCTTTATCAAGCCGTGTCGGATGTTCCTGAACATAAAAAAAATCCTCTTGATTTTTGGGAATATTTGTTTTAAGAATCTCTATTTTCTTTTTGAGTTCTTCCGCTATATCCTCACGCCGATACTGCTCCTGTTGGTAGCTGCTGCGTTCAAGACGGAGCTTTCCGACCTCGTTGTCAAGCTCCATTTTCTCCTTTATCCTTTCGTCACCGACACAAAGAGCCTTGACTTCGGCATAGGACAGAGTAGCTTCATCAACATCATCACACCGTCTTTGCGGAGACTTAGATGTCATTATCTGACTAATAAATGACTGTTTTCGCTCTAACATTTGGAACAAATACGCATCAAAGGAGTCTTTTGTGCAATAACGGTAAAGATGTACTTTCTCGTTTTTGTTGCCCTGTCTTACCATTCGACCACGCCGTTGCTCCATATCCGCAGGACGGTAGGGTGCGTCCAGATCGTGACTTGCAATCAATTTGTCCTGTACGTTTGTACCGGCTCCCATCTTTGATGTGGAACCTATCAGCACACGGATTTTACCGCTTCTGACCTGTTTGAACAGTTCTTCTCTTTTGGCTTCGTTCGTTGCATCGTGAATAAAGGCTATTTCTGCTTCGGGAACACCCTTTTCAATCAGTTTCTTTTTAATGTCATCGTAAACATTAAATGAGCCGTCATTTTTCGGTGTGGAGTAGTCGCAGAATATAAGCTGTGTTCCACGAATTTCAGCACTTTCATTCCATATTCTGAACACATTGTCAACGCAGACATTGACCTTTGTACCCGGTTCGTCCGGCAGATTAGGATTGATAAGCCGTTGGTCAAGACCGATTTTTCTTCCGTCTGTCGTGATTTTGAGCATATTATCAACGGACGGGTCAACCATTCTGTTATGTATTTTTTCCGCTCTTTCGGACAGTGAAGCGACAAGCTCTTTTTGCATTTCTGTTGGTTCAACGGCAACATTATGAACCTCACATTCAGGAATACCGGGCAAGTTTAGCGTGTCGGCAGTCTGAATATCGGCACATTCACGGAACATTGCCATAAGCTCAGGCAGATTGAAGAATTTGGAGAAACGTGTTTTTGCTCTGTAGCTGTTGCCTTCGGGAGTGAGTTCCATTTGCGTGACATTTTCGCCAAAGGTTGAAGCCCATGCATCGAAATGTTCAAGGTGCATTTCTTTGAGAAGTTTCATTTGCAGATAACGCTGCATATTATAGACTTCGCAAAGCGTGTTGCTGACCGGAGTTCCGGTCGCAAATATAATACCCTTGTTACCGGTTATCTCGTCAAGATACTTTGTTTTCATGAACAAATCTGCGGTTTTCTGCACATCGGAAGAAGTAGAAATACCGCTTACATTCTGCATTTTTGTGGCGAGGAAAAGGTTCTTAAAGAGGTGAGCCTCGTCCACAATTAACTTGTCTATGCCTAATTCCTCAAATGTTACGGTGTCATCTTTCGGGCTGGCAAGGAGCTTTTGAAGTTTCGCTTCAAGGTTTGCTTTTGTTTTTTCAGCCTGCTTTATCTGATACCGTTCACCCTTCATCGCCTTTAGTTCTTCGATATTACGAACGGTTTCTTCAATCTGTTCCTGAATATATCGCTCCTGACGTTCCTGTGAAAGCGGTATCTTTTCAAGCTGTGAGTGACCGATGATAATAGCATCATAGTTTCCCGTTGCTATTTTCGCCATAAGCTCTTTGCGATGTTCCTTTTCAAAATCCCTCTTTGTAGCGATAAGGATATTTGCGTTCGGATACAGTTTTATGAAGTCCGCACCGATCTGCTCCGTCAGATGGTTCGGTACGCAAATCAGGCTTTTTGAGTGAAGTCCTAAACGCTTGCCCTCCATAGCCGCCGCAATCATTTCAAAGGTCTTGCCGGCACCCACCTCGTGAGCAAGCAGAGTATTACCGCCGTATAAGCACCGTGCGACAGCGTTCAACTGATGTGGACGGAGAGTTATCTCAGGGTTCATTCCGACAAAGTTCAGATGTTTACCGTCAAACTCACGGGGACGGGAGCTGTTATAGAGCCTGTTGTATGTATCAACCAAATCATCACGCCTTGCCTTATCAGCAAAAAGCCATTCCTTGAATTTTTGCATAATAAGCTCCTGCTTTGCCCTTGCCCGTGCGGTCATTGTGGGTTCAACAACATATTTTTCCTTGCCGTCCTCAATAACTTTGACCTTGACTGTTGTAGCTTTCAGATTGAGTGCATCCTCAATAAGCTCATAAGCTGTTCTTTCCTTTGTACCGTAGGTGGTAATTGCCTGTACATTATTCTTGTCCGTTCCTTTATTGGTTATGTACCAAGAGCCGTTTACAGGAGCATACTGCACATCAATATATTGGTCTTTTGACCAATCATGTCTGTGCCATCCGGGAGTATTGACAAGCTGATAGACAAACTCCCTGATGTATTTCGGGTCGATCCAAGTAGAACCGAGACGGAAATCAATGCTGCTTGCATCCAGACGTTCAGGCATAGCCTTTTCAAGAGCTTTTTCGTTTATTACAAGAGAAGTATCGCCATTTTCAAAGGCTTGCTTTGCGGCTTCTAACTTTTGAAGTATATTGCCGGAAAGATATTCATCTGCGGTAACATACCGGTCTGTATTGGGAATTTTGAAGATAATGCCTTTCAGGTCATCAATGATTTTCTCTTTGTCAAAGCCTGTGAGTTGTGCCATAAAATCAAGGTCAACCGTACCTTTTGTTTCTTCGGCAGCAATGGATACAGCGAGAGCATCAACGGATGTAGCCACCTGTGTGACCTTATGCTCTGCTTTGATTGTTCGCTTGCTGAAAATATCAGCTTTGCCGATGTATTTTCCGTCCTCGTCATATCTTTCAAGAGATTTTAAGAGCGGGAGAGAGGAATCGCCTTTGAAAATCTCCGCATTAGCTTTATCGCTGATACGACCGTATTTTTCGGCAAACTTGTCATACATCGTTGACAAGGTATCCTGAACGGCTTTGATCTGCACATCGGAAACCGTTTCGTCCAACTGCATTTCAAGGAGCTGACGGACGGTATCACGGATAGCGATCATTTCTGTCATAATAGCAAGACTTTTCTTCGCCTTTGACTTCGGGAATGTAACCGGCTGAGAAACGCCGCTTTCAAGGAAATACGGTTTACCGTCAGAAAGAAAATAACTGCTGTTCCGCAGGCTTTCCGGTGCTTTTGGGGCTTCAAGCCCCATTTCTACATTTTGGACAACTGCTTTTGTATCAATGGTTCCCTGAATGTTGCCCATAGCCGCCCTGATCTGCTCAGACAGCTTTTTATCTCTGTTGGGCTGACAAGTGCTTTCCATTCCATACGGACCGGAAACCATCTCCATTGTGCCGCATATCTGTTCTGGATGAGTTGCAAAGTAAGCGTTCATTTCTATGCCGTTGCTGTCTTTCGCTGTCCTTATCCATAACGGTTCCTTATCAGGCTCAATGACAACCGGCTCCGCTCTCTTTTTCAGGAAAATTATATCGGAAGTGACCTCTGTTCCGGCATTTGCCTTAAACGCATTGTTCGGAAGTCTGACTGCACCTAAAAATTCCGCTTTTTCAGCAAGTAATCTTCGAGCTGTCGGGTCTAACTTGTCAAGCGTACCTTTTGAAGTAATGAAAGCGACCACACCGCCCGGCTTTACCATATCAAGCGACTTACTGAAAAAGTAATCGTGTATCAACAAGTTATGCGGATTGTATTGCTTATCGAAAACTTTTATATCACCGAACGGCACATTACCGACCGCAACATCAAAACTGCCCTCTCTGAGCTTGCTGTTCTCAAAACCGCACACCTGAATATCAGCCTGCGGATAGAGCTTTTTTGCAATACGTCCGGTCAGGCTGTCAAGTTCAATGCCCGTGATTTGCGTGTTATTGCCCGGCACCATACCGATAAAGTTACCGATACCGCAGGACGGTTCCAGAAGCCTGCCGCCGTTAAAGCCCATATCGGCAAGTTTAGCGTACATTTCCTTGATAATGACCGGAGAAGTATAAAACGCTGTCATGGTGGATTTTCTTGCCGCCGCAAATTCATCATCCGTCAGCAGTTCCTTGACTTCTTGATAGTGTTTATGCTCCGGCTCAAAGGCTTTTGCAAGACCACCCCAACCTGTGTATTTGGAGAGAATTTCCTGTTCTTCGGGAGTAGCCTGTCTGTCCTCTGCTTCAAGCAGTTTCAAGGTGCGTATTGCCGCAAGATTGTCATTGAATTTATCAAGCGGTTTTTTCTGTCCGAGCATCAGGTCTGTGATCTGATAGTTTTCCGGTTCCGGCTGAACATTTTCTTGCTGTTGGCTGTTGCCGAGATACTTTCCCTGATTGGCAAGTGTGTATCTGTTAATGTTGGAAGTAACCTCATACTCTATGGCTGATGATCTGTCGATATAAGATACACCGACATCATCAGGATAAACGCCGTGTAGGTGAGTGACTTCATATTCTTTGCCCTTATACTCAAACCTGTCACCGATTTTAATATCGGCGGCTTTGACTTTTGACGGCTGTTCAGGTTCCGGCTCTTGTTTCTGCTCTGCCTGCGGTTCTTCGGCTTGAATTTCATCAGCGTACATAGAACGGAGAAGATTATAAGACGGAACATTAAGATACACGCCGTTTTCTTGTGCGAAGTCGATCAATTTTTCTATATCTTCAAGTTTTGGTGTAGAGATAAGATCAACTGTTAAGTTGCTATAATCAAACGCTGTTCCTGCCTGCACCGAGTTAAAAGAACCGGAATGAATAGCATCAACAATTCTTTGGAAGTTTTCTCTTTTGCCTTTGCCGAGAAATGTCAACACAAAGCCTGTGCTTTGTGCCTGCTCTGCGACTTCCGTATCAGCATTCTGTTTGTCCGTATCGGACAATACTTTTTTACGCTCTACAAAACGGAATTGCATCAGCATATCGCCGTCATTCATACGAGAAGTAAAGCTGTTCTCTGAAAAACTCCAATTTGCCGCCTTTCCCCATTCCATATGAATGTCATTGCCAAAAGGCTGACCGTTTTCGTCAAGTTTGCGTGATGTGAATCCTGCTGTATTTACGGAAGTGATAATTCTGTGTTCGCCGATACATTCCGGTCTGAGATGGTCTGTTATCTCAAATTCCATACCTTCACGCATACGGCTTTTGAGCTGACTAAGATTTTTAATATCCGGTATTCTTTGTTCTTTGTAGGTCTCTGCCGAGATAGTTTCTCTTTTCGTTTGTTCCGGCTTCTGTTCCGCTTCTCTTGACCTCTCCACAAAGAAATCAGGTACGTTCTGATAACCTACACTGTCAACAAAATGTGCCGTCTGCTGTCCGTCCTGTTCGATAACAACTACATCACTAACAGAAAGAGAATGACCTGTAAAGTCATCGGGACGGTTGATATTGAATTTTGTAAAGATAGCTTCTAACTGTTCATTCAGATTATCTCTGCTGTTTATATCGGCAAGATTACCCTCATAGACAAGCTCATAATCGCTGATAGAAACCGGCTCCGGCTGTCCTGCAAGACCTTCAAAACGCTTGTAATGGTTTTCGTCACCGCTTCTGAGCTGATAGATTTTGTATGTGCCTGTTTCCTGTGACGGTTGCTCCTGTTTTGGTGCGGCAGTTTCGGTATGCTGCTCGGCTTTTTTCGCAGCTATCTGTGCTTCTTCTTCAGCTTCTGCTCTCTGAATATCCTCATATTCAGCCTGAAAACGCTGTAAATAAGCCTGTCCCATACGTCCGATATTAACGATACGGCTAAACGCACCAAAATTAACAAGCAAGCCTGCGTTCGTATGGGTCACGCTCAGATCAAGAGGCTGCATTACATCATCATTGAGATATATCCTTGCTTCACTTGTATCCTTGCCAAAAAGCCCGTCAACAAGCTCCCTTGAAATATCTTCTCCGTTTCTCTGCCGCCGGACAAGTTCATATATCTGTGATTCCTTTAAGGAACCGGCACCGAAACTTCCTCTGTCATTGGGAGGAAATCTGTCAATGCGGCTTTCATCATAGAACAGGTATGACAGACTTTCTATCTCGTCATAGGCAAGACCGTTTTTTGTCAGGAGGAACGGCAAGTCGCAGCTCAGGAAGAACATTTCTTCATCTTCAAGAATCATTTCAAGATTTTCTTCTAACAAGTTTCTCAGAGAAACTTCTCTGCTTGTCGGCTTCCAATTAGAAGTATCCTCCCGAATGGTAGCTTTTGAAGTCTCGAAGTCTATCTTTTCAAGAGTGTATGTCCGGTCTTTATATGTGACAGGTTTTCCGATAAGGGCTTCATACTGTTCTCTTGTGGTCTGAATCGGATAATCGTTCTTGATACCGTTCAGAATTGCCTGTTCTTCATCAGTAAGCTGTTCGTGTTCACGAAGTAACGGAATAAATACATCTCTGATCTCCTGCTTTTCAGCAAGTTCGTTATCATTCAGATGAAAAGGATTACCCGGCTCAAGTACATAATTGATATAATCGCTGATATGATCTATCAGACTGCCGCCGCCCTGACCTTTGCCGTCACCAATGTCAAACCGTCCGCTATAACTGTATTCTTCGCCGTCAATTACTGCCGTGATTGTAAAGTCGGTCTTTTTGTACCAGCCTGCGTGTATGGCAGGATTAAGACGTTCAAGGTGCTGTTTCTCGTCAAGGTATTCAATAAGGGCATTCGCCATAGCGAACGAAACACCGCCGGTTCTTTCCTTTATCCGGTCGAGTATATCATCAATATAACCGTGTTCACTTAAACCGATTTCAGCCCTGACAACAGGTTTTGGGGCTTCAAGCCCCATATTTTCATTTTCCTGCTTTGGTTCATCATAGAATGGCTTGAGCTGCTCATCGCTGATATATGTCAGCTCATCAAAATCAATATCACCCAAAGCATCTACAAGTTCGCCAAGAAAGTTATAAGCTATCGTTTCAACGATTTGTCCGTCAACCTTTTTTATAATGCTCGGATTTACGAGGTCAACAGAAGCCTGAATTTCGTGTTTGTCGTCCTCTGTTGTTGTATAGGCTATTTCGATATTAGAAAGGTCGGAGAAGTCTGCACCCATCTCACTTTCGTATTCAGAATAAAGAAAAGCATTGATACGCTTTTCTGCTTCTGCTATAAGTGCATCTCTATCTTTTTGGGCTTCAAGCCCCAAATCATCATTGACTGCCATAATAAGGCTGTTACGGTCAACGAAAGAAATGTTTCCTTCTCTGTCGGTGATACGAATCCGAGAGCCGTTCAAGCCGAGCGACTTGTCGATCAGCTTTTCAATGTCCTCAATCGCCTGTTCTTTTGTACAGGGGAAATCACCATAGTCTGTTTCGTATTTAATGATGTAACCATCAGAAAGATAAAAAGAAGTTTCTTCTTCAAATACACCGTAATTGTCTTTTGCTTCGTGTCCGTCACTGTCAAGACCACCAATGTATTCCTCAGTTTGTCTTATAAAGCTGATTTTCCTGATACTATTAAAATCAATCGTGAAGTTATACTTATCAATGGTAATGAACGGGTCGGTTATCAGATATTCATCTCTGCCGAGATAAGTACCTTGTTCGGCAAGGATATATTTATCTATGTTGGTTATTATTTCATCCTCTGTGTAAGTAATACTATCTTTTGCTATGTACGAAACCTTAACAGTATCAGGCTGATCGCCCTGCAAAGCTCTGACAGTATATTCAGTACCGTGATATTCAAACCTGTCACCGATTTGTATATCTTCCGGTTTTGGGGCTTCAAGCCCCATTTCTGTTTTTTTACCATCAGAAGAAGAAAAAAGCTGTGCAGCCTTTTCAGCTTGTTTCTGTTCAAGATAGGCTTCGGCTTTCGGCAGATATTCGTCAAGAGTTCCTGTTTCTTCCGGACGGATAGGATTGACGTCAACAGTGATACCGTCAATCTGAATATCAAGGTCATTGAAGATATTGAACAGTGCATCTTCTTTCAGTTCCGCACCGTTTATCTGTACAACAATATCAATATCCGCATCAACGGCTGATTCAAGTCCACGAGAACGGGAGCCGTAAAGAACAACGCCCTTGATTTCTCCGGCTATGTTGTTTTCCTGCATTTCCTGCCGCAAGAGCTGTTCAACTTCAAGCTCAATGTCATACTCGTTTTTGCCGTTGATAAGATGAAAGCTCTCTATGGTTTTATTTCGGAATGCAGTGACAACAACACTTTCGGAATAAACTGTTTCCTCCTGTTCAGCCGGAGCGGACGGAGCGTTAATGTCGGGTAGCTCCGCATCATCAGGAATGGCAGCGTTCATTTGCTCAACTTCTTCGGGAGTAGCCGTTTCGACAATCGGCTGATTTTCAAGGAGCTGACTATAATCAATGTTGTAGCTCTCAAGAATAGCTTTTGCTTTTTCGACTTGTGGAGCTTCAAGAGGATTGTTCGGGTCATAGGTTTTCAGAATATGAATTGCCCTGTTTTGTCTGTCCTCAATATCTTTCGGTGTGATGTATCTGCCTTCCGCAATCAGTTGATCTATCAGATCGACAACTTGCGGATAGGTGAGATGTATATCAATATTGTTTTCGGGATGTTCCTTGTCGGTGCGTGTCATGGTAATGCCTTTGTTTGGACGATAGTCCATACTTTCACCGTTGCCGGTATAGCCGCCCCATCCAAATTCATTACTGAGAAATTTTGCTTTCTCCTTTCGGGTATGTTCCTGAGAGAAGTATTCGTAAATTCTGAATTTGCCGTCAGAAAAAGCTGAGCTGTAATCGATGAGCTGTGACATAGCGTATTCATTCGCTCTGTCCTGCTCTGTCTTTTCCGGCGGCAGCATACTCAACTGTTCACCAACAGGAAAAGAAGAAAAGACAGGGGAAACGGTTCGTTCCTCTGCCTTTGTTTTTGCTTTCCTTGTTCTTCTTTTTTTCTGCGGAGCGTTATATGCCGAGTATGCTTCATAGCTGTTCCGCTTTACTTCATCAGTAAATGTTGTATCAAACGGAAATGTCCCTTGCAGATACTCCGCTCTGTTTTCATTTTTGTTGAACACTGCGAAACCGTCATAGCCGTCAGCAAGATATTTTTTGCCGGCTTTCTTTGCTTCGCTCAGTGTGGCATACTCCTGTTTTTCGTCTGTGCCGGAATCGGCAGAGTAGGTGATGACCTGAAAAATAAGTGCTTCGCTTATTTGTAGATCAGGCTGTTGTAAACGATTTCCTCTGCTCTGTTCTGAATCGAGTTCGCTCTGCGTACCCACTCCATCCAATCTTCCGCTTTCAGCTTCTCGTTCACGCCTTCCTTCTCCATCATTTCCGCTTCTAACTGTTCCATCATTGAGTCCGCCGCTTCGTTGATCGAGATCAGATGATCTGTCAGGCTGTGATTGTCCTGCATCTGCATATACAGTGTCGGCTTCGCTTTGTACAGATACCGCCGTCTGCGTTCTCCCCAAATTCCGATTTCTCTCTCGTCCTGCGTTACGGTCAGGTTCGGCAGGTACACGAATGTTTCTGGATCGAGCGTATATGTCAAACCTGTCTCCTTGTCCTCTTTCACTGTCGGATAATATGTCCTCGTCTCCTCGTCCCAAAGGTGCGGTATCCCGTTGATTACCTTGTTCTTGATTGTTACGCTCATACTGATTTCTCCTTTCAACCGTCTTGACGGTCGTTTCAATTTCTCTCAGTGCTTGTTCGGAAATACTGCTGACGGCTGTGCCGAGAACATCGGTTATCTGCTCCTCCGAAAATGCTGACAGATTTCTGAATACATCAGTATCAACTTCATCGGTCGGCAGACCGCATCGGGTGAGTGCCATAAATTTTACACTCTCCAAAACAGCCTTGCGAAATTCCGCTCTGACAGCCGCATCGTCCATTCCCGCAAGCATATCACTTCTCTTTGCGTAAAAAGCAACATCATTTTCAAATTCTTCGATAAGACTATCGACCGTGTTTTCGCAAAAATCGGAAATAGCTTCTTCTATGGAAATAGACAAGTCACCGGCAAGGGAAAGAATAAGCTCGTCCTTGTTTTCTTCCTGCAAGTCCCACACATAAGGCTGCGGTACGTCTCTGTGCCGGTCAGATTGAGATATATCAAAAACATATCTCATCTTCGGATAACGTCCGGTGTTGTCGATCAGACCGATACCCTTTTCGCCCTTGCGTATTCGTCTGCCGAATCTGTCAGACCATACATCGAAAGAAGCAACGGCTGTTGCGTTCGGAAACTGTGCGGAGATCAAAAGCTGATCGGGATAACTGTACTTATATGTATAGCTTGCGGTTTTGAGAAAACGCATCCAATTCTCAGATGTTGCCGTCAGATTTTTTCTTGTGGTCAGTCTCAGTTCTTCGGCTTCACGAAATTTTATCGCCACTGTTTTTCCTCCTTTACTTTAACACAAATTATTTTTTAGGTCAAATTGCAGTGTGCAAGAATTTGTACTGTACTAAATTCTGCGTTTTGGCTTCGGCGGCTTTTTCAAAGCTGTTTCAATTTTCTCCTGATCTTCTTCCTTGAATGCCACATTATACTGACCGTTCAGATTTTCACCGCTTGACTTTTTATCGAAAACCGCAAAGAGTTCCTCTCCTTTGGTTTCTTCGGCAAGCTGTTCAACCTGTTCCTTCGTCATAGTACGGTATCGCATTTTCTGACCGCCGAGCAAGGCTTCTGCTTTCAGCCTTGTGTTGACTTTGGAATTTCTGCCAACAGAGAAAAGAATATCTGTTTCAGATTTGTACTTGTCGGGATAGAGTGCGTGTAGGATAAAGTCTTTGTTCTGCGGTAAAAACGCTAAACGGATTTTTCCGTCTTTGGTCGGCAAGGGAACAAATCGGTCTTTATCATCTTTCAGCTTTTCAAGCTGTTCCGGCTGTATCATCAGAAACTCTACTTTCACGCCAAGCTGTGCCGCACGTTTTTTTAAAGCCTGATAATCTGCCATTGGAGTGTAATAGTCGTTGTGCTTTTTGATGACTGTTTCCTCTGCCAATTCCAAAGCTCTTTTGAAAAGTTCTTTGTCTTTTTCCTTAATAGTAATAAGAGCATGGTCGCTGTAAATCCTTGCGGAGAAAAAGAACGGATATGCGTACAGCTTCGTAACCGCAGACAGAGAAAGTCTTACACGAAGATTTTCTCCCTGAGAGTTTATCAAGTCTCTGTATAAAATGTTACCGGCAACGGCAGGCTTCTTGTCGTACCGTTCAAGTATTTTTCTCAGGTCAGGTTCCTTTGTTTTGTAACTGCTTTGCTTTTTTACCTTCCGGTGCAATAACTCATATTTTGAATCGAGTGAAGGCTTCGGGATTTGCCTGAACATCAATCTATGGATTATATGCATCAGCAATAAAAATGGATTATGCGATTTTTTGATTTTCTCTTGAAAGACCTTTGCTTCATCAGGTGTAGACGGCGGCGGGTTATCCTGAAAAAACTTCCGCTCATATTTTTCAAATTCGCTGACAAAGGGAACCGGCGATTTTTTTCTTGGCTGTCTTTGCGGCGGCTCGTCTGAGGGGATTGGTGGGCAGTAATAGCCCATCTTCTTTTCAAGATACTCTTTCGTATATTTTTCTCCAAATTGTTTGGCAAGAGTGTCGGCTCTGATTTTTTTCTGTTCGCCTATTTTCTGAAAAGTAATGTGCCTGTCAGTATAGCGGGTTATCTCAAATCCCTTGCGTTTCATAAAAGCAACAAACTGTTCTTGGTCAATGCAAAGGAAAACCGCTTCGTCCAGTGCTTTGCAAAGAGCTACCTTCCACGATTCACCTTTCTCCGCCAATTTCTGAGTAGTCTGATCTATGCCACGCAAGCCGGACTTCTTTTTTATCGTTGTCAATCCATACTGCTGACACAGCTTGTCGCTTTCCTGCCAGATGGAGTGAAGCGAGGTTTTATTGTTTACCCATTTCATTCCGGTTGACGGATTGACAGAATTGATGATGATATGATTGTGCAGATGGTCACGGTCGATATGAGTTGACACAATGACCTGAAAACCGGGAGCAATCTTCTCAGCAAGCTCCACACCGATCTGATGAGCAAGCTCCGGTGTAACTTTTTCGTTCGGAGAAAAGCTCTGCACATAATGATGAGCTAACCGTCCGGTATCCTTACCGTATGCTCTGCGTATCTCAAAAAACTGCTTTGCCAAATCCTCCGCACCGCCGTTATCACAGTTAAGGCAAGTTGCTTTGAAGCACTTTTCATCACCGTGCCGGTTTTCGGGAGAGAGAACATACGCTATTGAATCAGTTACATACTGATGTGCTTTGATAGGTTTTCTGATCGGTTCAACCACTGCCATTCTTTTCAAGCCTTTCTATTTTTTCGGATAACCTGTCAATCTTCTGTTCCAGACTTTCAAGAGTATGTTCTTCCGCATCGTACACCTCATGGAGAACTTGCTGCAAAAGTTCAAGGATTTCTTTTTCATACTGTTTGACTTTCATCAACAATTCTTTGCTGATATACTTTTGCGAATTGGCAACGGCAGCAATCTGATTGATATTGACACCGATACGCCTGATCTCAATAATGAGCGTAGCCAGCTTTGTTGTGTCAATGATTCTTTTGCTTTCAGATAAAGAAAGAACATACTGAGATACCGTTTTATGTGAAACAGCCGCCTTTTTTAATAGTTCTTCTTTTTCTGTTGGTAAAAGTCTAAGCTCTATTCGTGCCGTTTTATCTGTAGGCATTGATCATTCCCCTCCATGTTCCTATGCTTCACTCTCTTTTGTTTGATAGCTTCGTACACCTTCGGTGAAATGGGCGGCAACTCTAACTGGGGAAACTCTAACTGCGAGGACTTAAACTGCGAGATTTCCTCAAAAAGTCTTTCCATTATTTCTCTTGTTTCCAAACTTTTTACACCTCTCCTGTATTCTGGTATCGCTGTTTTTGCTAAAAACAACTACCTGTCGGGAGCAGGAGAAACGGACCTCCGCAGGAGGTCGCAAGCTAAGAATTTGTACGGCATAGTGCCGTACAATTCGCTTGGTGGTGAAATCCCCACACCCCTGACTAACTTTTGCCAATTTTCAAAAATCGGTCAAAAGTTAAAATCGCTTCGCTCACCAAAACACGAAAATCCGCAAAAGTTCCGAAAACGGCTTCTGCGGATTTTGTGTAAAATGAAAAGACAGACAAAAACGAAAAATCAGGAATTGTAGTTTCCGTTATTTGTCGTTCTGTAAGAGTAAGCAGGATTCTGATAGCCTGTGTTTTGTGCCGGACGGGAAGGCTGAACATATTCCGTTGTGGTTTCTTTTTCGGTTTCCTCTGTTTCTGTTGTCAACACATTTTCATCGTCCTGCACAGCTTCCGGTGTTGCTGTCTGCGATTCGACTTCGCCTTTTTCGGCGGCAATCGACTGGAAGTATTCCTGCATTTTAGCAAGGACGGCTTTTCTTTCTTCTTCGGTTTTAATGCCGTTGCTGTTCATCAGTTCCAACAGGTTATCGCTGAATTGAAGGTCATTTGATTTTTGAGCTTCATATTCTTTGATGTTTGCTCTCAGTTCTGCGATACGGGCTTTGCTTTTTTCAATGCCAGCCGTCAGCTTTTCGATTTCCCTCTGTGCCTTTTTGATAAGCTCATCATAGTTACTCATTGTCTTTTCCTCCGTTTATTCAATTTCTTCTGGTATCGTTTCATTAAATACAGCTTCAATATCCTGTTCCTGTGCTTCACTTGACTTCGCACCGCAGAAGCTGATACTCTCTGCAACGACATACACATCTTTTCTTCTTACATCGTTTTTGTCGGTGTATGTTTTTGAATCAAGTCTGCCGTCAATGATGATCTGCTGTCCTTTGACAAAATACTTGCAGATAAGTTCTGCCGTACCGTTCCACGCTTTGATTTTGAAGAAGTTTGTTTTACGTTCACCGTTAGCTGTCCTGTTGCCTTCCACTGCAATAGAAAATTCCGTTACGGCTGTTCCGTTCGGTGTGTGTCTCAGCTCCGGTATTTCTGTAAGCCTTCCTTGTAAACCTACTCTGTTGTACATTTGCATCAAGTCCTTTCTTTTTTATTTTCATATCACCCCATGTTTTCAGGGGGAGGAAGATTATCAAAGTCATTTTCCTCTGTATCATCCTGTGCCTGTTCTGCCTGTGGTGGAGGTGTCTGCGGCTGAGGTGCTTGTGATGGAGGTGCCTGTTTTACTTGAACAGAATTAACGATACCCTTTTCAACAAAAAACTGTTGCAGAAGTTCCGGCAGTCGTTCCACGCTTATCATCGTCCTCTTTTCCTGCTCAAACTTCTCTGTAAGTTCGCTTCTGATTGTTTCCTCCTGCTTTTGCTTTTCGGCTTTAACTTTTTCGTCAATAATATTTTGGAGATTCTTCTCTTTGTTCTGATAGGTTTCTTCCAAATCTTCTTCTTTTTTTTGATACCTTTTTTCAAGGGCTTCTTCTTTCTCCCGATAGCTTTCTTCTATCTTCCGCAAATATTCTTCGGTATCCTCTTGAAGTTTTGCAAACGATTTGTCCGTTGAGTTGAAAGCTGTCGGCTTCGCAATCTTGATAGCTTCGTCTATCTGCTTCTTTGTATCATTAGCTAACAGATGATAGTTGCTGTCAGTGCTGCTTGCAAGCGACTGTTCAAGCATCTTGCGATAACCTGTAAGAAGTCCCGTCAGGAAAAGACGAAACTCTTTGCTGTAATACTTCATTCCGTTCTTACCTCCTTATACTTTTCAATGATCTGCTTTTCTATGTAATCCCTTACCGCAGAGGTAACAGGGAAAACATCAGGCGATGTACTCTTGCTGTTGGAGCGGGGAAATGCCGCAAACATTTTTGTTCCGTTGTCGATCAGCTTGATATTATTGATACGGATTTCGTTATCAAGCACAATAGCAACATCAGCAAGCTGACGTCCGGCTCCTTTGGTCAGAGTGATCGTAACATCCGTGATAACCATTGCTTACCTCCTAATACTTGTAATCCTCAAAGCGATTAACGCTTCGGAAAATGAATTTGCAGTTTACCCATCTTTGCAAATCTCTGTGAGTTCTGTCGCAGGCTTCTTTTTGATAGATCATAACATAAGGACTAAATCCCAAATCACGCAGAGTATATATCCGGTATAAATCTTCCTCAATAGTGCTGTTGTAATTTGTCAGGACATAGACGGTTTTTCTTCTGACATCTCTGACATTGGTGTATGCCGAAAAGATTTTGAAGTGCCTTGTCAAATCCTGACGAGGATTGTCCCAAGCAAAATGTATGTTCTTGATTTTCAGCCGGTTCAGCAAACTTATATTGTCTTTGCTTATCAGCCGGATATCCAATCCCTGTGTAAAGTCAATGTAGGTGTACTTGCAAAAGGCAAGCTGTTGTAAAATTTCTTCGTGTGAAGAACAGGCGAGTAGGTTCGGGTCAAGCAATTTGATTTCCTGCTGACCTCTCCAGAATTCATTAAGTTCTGCGACCTGACGAGAAAGACATCCCTCTTTTTGTGCTACAACACAGAAACCGCATTGTCGGGGACAACCTCTTGTCAGAAAGCCGACCGCATAGTTATATTCAGGATAGAGCGAATAATCAGGATAGATATGTTCTATCTCTTTCGGCAGCATACTGTCCTTTGACTTGTCATAGACCTCTCTGCCGTTGACAACGCTGATACAATAACCGGTGCCGCCCTTGCGTACCTCATCAGCCTGCACCGGATAATCGCTGTCAATATCCGGCGAGAAGCTGAACACCTTTGAAGCGAAAACCAAATCATAATGCTTTGTGTGGTCATAGAGTTCCGCATCATCTCCGATGGATTTATGATAAGCAGACAGCTTCATCAACGGCACGGACGGGAAGTTATGACAATCAGACCATAGACCTATTTTCATCTGTTTTCTTATAGCCCATAGAACGGAAACAGGTCATCATCCTGATCTTGATGTTCTTCAAATATCCGGTGTTTTCTTTTTTTAAGCTCTTTACCGCAGATAGGACAGTAATCAATGTCTAAATACATTCTTATCTCAAGCATACAAGAAGGAGTTACTTCTGCTTCGGAACGGATTATAAACGCATTGCCTTCTCCAGAAATTCCTCCGCACATAAAAACCACCTGATCTTTTGGTATATCAGGATCAAGCATAGACTTTCCTTTGTTACAAAGTCTGATAGTATCATCATCGTCTATGCAGTATTCGCATTCATTTTCGTTTGTGTCTTTCTTGTTGCTTTCGCTTTCTATTGTGGAGAGCTTCTTGCCGCATACAGGGCAGTATCTTATTTCGGCTGTTGTAACAAATTCCTTTGTCAGCTTGCCGAGTTCGGTTTCGCATTCAATTATCAGTTTGTTTTTACTGCCGACTGTTCCGTTAATCAGCAGTAATTTGTTGCTGTCTGTTTTCTGACAATGGGGACAAAGTGTGTTATTCATCGGTGTTGTTCATCCTTCCAAAATATTTTTCAAATCTTATTTTCACTGCTTCCACATAATACGGTGCATCTTCACAGTTAAAAAATGTATAAGGCGTGTAAAATCGGCTCGGCAGCATTTCTTCAAAGCCGTCAGAGCCGATATAGGTTTCACCGTCAGAGAAGTGACCGTTAAAGAGATTAAAGGCAAGTCTTGTTGTCCTGCGGCTTGATGATGTGTGCCACGCTTTTTCAAGTCCTTCGGGAATCGTTTTATCTTCGTGAAAGTCATACAGTTCACGACAATGTTCAAAGCATATCGGGTCAAGAGCAAGCAGATAAGCAACGGCTTGACGATTTGATGTTACCCTGTCCATTGTCTGCAACAGGAAGTCGTAATTCAGTTCGTGATCTTTGTTTTTAAAAAGCAACGCTTACACCTCCCGTCTGTAAACCTCTGCGGCATCGTCCTTTGCATATCGGTCAAGGACAGCATCAAGCTGTGCTATGCTGATATTCTCAGCTTCAATTCCATGTGCCTGCAAAGCCAACAGCATATAGCCCTTGACGATTTCCTCAAAGCTGTTTTCCTGTTTGCTGTTTCTTGCCGGAGCCGCCGATACTTCTTCCGACTTCGTTTTTGGGGCTTCAAGCCCCATTTTTTCTTTCGGCGGCAACGGGAACGGAATAACAGAAGCCGGTTCCTCCGGCTGTTCTTCAATTTCTTCTTCTGCCGGTTCTGTTTCCGGTTCCGGTCTTGTTTCCGGCTCCGGTTCCGGTACATCTTCAACCGGTTCGGTTTTGCTTTCCTGTCCGTAACGACCGAAAATGATTTTATCTATGTTTGCGGAAAATTCCTCGTCACTGAGTTCTTCGGCTGTCTGACGAATGATTTTTGCCTTGTCCACCTTAAAGGTGCGTGAAATCACGTTATCGGCAATACCGAGATCGTTGAGATGATTATAAAAAGCAAGCTGTTTTTCATCAGACAGAAAAGAAAGTTCAACTGCGGCTTCAATCGTCAGCACACCGTCCTCTACCCATTTCTGCAATTCCGGTATCAGATAGTTGAGCCTGAGATAACGATAGATCTGTTTGCGGTTCATTCCGCTTTGTTCGGAAATGGCATTGACAACTGCTTTCCTGCCCATTTTCTTCATCAGGTCAATATATTCTGCATAAGCACGGGCATAGACGATAGGGGAATACTCGTTGTTCCGGTCTGTATTTGTTGCAATCAGAATGTATCGTGCTGTTGTTTCATCTGTGTCTTTGACATAACAGGGAATTTCCGTCTTGCCGACCTTTTGACAAGCCCTATAACGGTGCCTGCCGGATAGGATATTGTATCGTTCTCCGTTCTTTACAACGATGATCGGTTCAATGACACCAACATTCTCTATGCTGTCAGCAATCTGATCTACTTTGCCGTCATTGATGGGAAAGGGCTGATCGTCTATCTCGTCAAGCTGTGAGAGAGGGAGAAGGACGATCTGACTATCGCTCCTGATACCGAGCAAATCATTATAGGCAGCCGCCACACTTCCGAATCCCTGTTTCTGAATTTCAAATTTCTTAGCCATTATCATGTCCCTCCTTGCTGATGATCTCATCAACAACAGCGAGGTACTGCTGTCCGATTACACTGCTTTTCCTGCTCACAAGAGCTTTATGTTCAATCGTAGCGACCTTGACTTCATCACGGTAGGCAATAGCATTTTCAAAGACGAAACTGCCGTAGCTTTCGTTCATAGCATCCATGATGGATTTTGCGGAATTTGTACGCTTGTTGTACATCGTGACGAGCATACCGAGAACATAAGGTCTTATATCATCGGTCTGCTTTGCCCTCTGGAGAGTAGCAAGAAGCTGATCGACACCCTCATAAGCCCAATAATCAGACTGAACGGGGATAAGCACCTTGTCACAGGCTTTCAGAGCGTTTGAAACAAGCAAGTCAAGTGTCGGAGGACAGTCGATGATGATATAGTCATAAACTTCAAAAGCACTGTCTGAGAACAGACGGCTGAATACACCCGTGCTGTCACTGTCAGTGCCTAAAATAGACAGGATTCCGGCAAGCATGAAGTTAGACGGGATATAGTCTAAACCAAGCTCAGACGGGCGTACAGCATCCGTAACGGGCTGTCTGACCTTTGATACGGTCTGCCAGATCAGTTCTGCAATGGTGGGTTTGCCGTCCTGTGTGTTATAACCGAAAAACCGTGAGAGATGGGACTGATTATCCGCATCGACTAACAGGACTTTCTTACCTCTGAGGGCAAGACCGGCACCGATATTGATGACGGTAGTTGTTTTTGCCACGCCGCCCTTTTGATTGGCAACGGCAATCAGGGTTGCTTTTGTGTTCTTCATAATTGTGTTCTCCTTTGAATGAATAATATGAATTTTATAATAAAAAGCCGACTATTGTAGCCGACTTCTTAATATTTGAATTTAACTTTGTTTATGCAAATCATACAATACCAAGAATAATAATTGTGCATATTGACAATAATCAGCTTGTGAGTTAGAATACATATCCGTAGTCCTGTGTCTGATTCAGGGCATAAAAAAACCTGTCCAATGCGGGCAGGCAAAAGGAAAGGAAGTATCAAATTGTCAACATTAGTATTGGACGAAAACACACCATTCGGGGAATGGGCATTTCATTGGTCAAAGAGGAAGATTATCGGCAAAGATTACAAGTATCGGCAGAGCATCAGTTCATTGTTGAAGCACAGCGAACCTATAAGCCAAATGCCGATCAGCACGGTTAGCTTCATCGAGGTTCAGGATATTTTGCTTGACCTCTCAGAAAGAAATCCCAACACAAACAAGCCGTCCTCTTATAAGCTCTTAAAGAACGTCAGGCAGACAATAGCTGCCGTTTTTACCTTCGCCATTAACACCTGTAATGGCTTGTACCGTAATCCTGCTGATATAGTCGAGATTCCTACAGGTGCAGGAACCACTGAACGGCAGGCTCTTACTTTGGAGCAACAGATGAAAATTGTTGAAACTCCGCACAGAGCAAGGTTAGCAGCACTTATTATGATGACGTGCGGCTTGCGGCTTGGGGAGTTAATGGCATTGCAATGGTCGGATATTGACTTTAGCGAAAGAGTTATCAATGTTGACCGTTCTGCCCATAACGTCAACGGAAATGTCCTCAAGGTAAAGGACGGAACAAAGAACGGAAAGAAGAGACGAGTACCTATTCCCAAAATTTTGTTTGATAAGTTGATGAACGAATATCTGAACAGTATGGATAAGAACGGTTTTGTTATCACTAAAGCAGACGGATTCAGTATGCACACACGCTCATCTTGGGAAAGAATGTGGGAATCATATATCCGTACACTTGGATTTAAGTTTACTGCTCATCAGCTTCGTCATACCTATGCTACAATGCTCTATCGTTCCGGTGTTGATGTTAAGTCAGCAAGTGAGCTTTTAGGACACTCTAAGATTGAGATCACGATGAACATTTACACTCATCTGATGGAAGAAACAAAAATAATTTCCATTGATAAGTACGATGAATTTTTAGAGAATTTCTTTAAAATAGTGTGATTTTAGGGTGTACGGGTTCAAGTCCCGTCACTCGCACCAAGTTAAAAACGATATGACTGACAGGCAGGAAATGGAGATGTTTCTTGCCTTAAAGTCGTATTCCGATTATCCTCCGATAGACACACAAATAATTGTGTACCTATCAGAAGATAATCTTCTGCCAAAGATTATCTTTGAAAGCATCACAAGACTATTTTATCCTACAAAAAGGTTCAGCGATAACCAGCTCACGCAATGCAGCGATTTATGAGTTTTGCACATAGCCTGTCCTCCCGACAGTCACAGTTTAGCTTCTCACTTACTTTGATTTGTGTATTAAACAGGAGCAAGTCCTTACCCGGCACTGAAAGGTAGCAATCAGAAGATAATCTGATTGGCTCGCTCGGCTGTGAGAGCGTTATGGCATAACTGTTATTCAGTAACCTTTGTATCTTCGGTCTTGTTGCTTGTATTCTGTTTTTGTAAGAGCAAATAAAGGGTGCTACTCCTTTTTGTATTTGCTCTTATATCAAGGTGTAGCTGTGCTATGCCCTGATATAAAGGCAAATGCAAGGAGGTGTGATTGTGGAATACATAGAAGGCATGAACAAGTTGATGATGTCTATTCTGTGCGGTGGAGCATTGATTGCCGTAGAGAAATTCATTATCGACAAGATCAATGATTTTTATGCATAAAAAATATGCCAAGTCCTAACACCTTGCTCGTTTGACACTCGAAAAGGTATTCTGACTTGACAATATCCCCAAAATAGGCTATAATAGCCTATAGAATGGCATTCATAAGTCGGCAAGGTATCGGAAGTACCTTTTCGGCGGATGCCCATCTGTTGTCGCCAAACAACGGGTGGGCTGTGGATGTCTTTTTTATTTACTTTTTTCCTTCGCTTACAATATCATAATACACCTTTTATTATCTTTTGTCAATATCAAATATAATGTACTCTGCTTTGGCTATATAAATATATAGCTCCCTATATAGCATTATTCTGTGCAGTATGCCGATTGAATATCTTGAAGCGATTATTTATAATGAATGTATCATCAAATCAAGGAAGTGAAACACTGTGTACGATGATAAGGCAAAGGCACGAACGATGAAGTATATGCAATGCAAAAGAGAATCATTGCGGCTGAATCTGCCGTTAGGGACAAAGGACTTATGGAAGGACTATGCCGCCGATTACGGTATGAGCGTAACCGAGCTGATAACGAAGCTGATCGAGAAGGATATGAGGGAACATAATTGGTCAGGCGGTATAGGCTTCAAATTGAAATAATGGGGCTTCAAGCCCCAAAAAGTTATCCGCACAAGAAGCGTTATGCTCCCTGTGCGGATTTTTTGCAATGTTATATTATCAACAGTTTATTTCTTTGCGATAATAATTCCTTGCTCTCTTGCTATATCGTCAATCAGTGAACTTAATGGGCGAACATAATCCCTCATACCGATGTGTTCTTTTGCACTTTTATATCTCGGACTGTTATCCATCAGATAAAAAACTTGTCGTTGTTGTCCTAACATTGTAATTTTATCATCACTTAAATCTTTGTCGTAAGTTAACAGGTGCCATATTTCTTTAATCTTATATCTCGATAAGGCGTTTCCATCTGCTGATGAGACTTGCTTCCAGCGTTCCCTAAGTGTTCTTTTACAAGATATACCAATACTCCAACCATCCGAACATTTAAACCATTTATCGACTTCAATATCTGTTTGAAAATGATCCGGTTTTTCGTGCGATTTGAAACCGTAGTAATGAAACAAGAATGTCGATACATCCTCAAGACTATTACCTGCACGGCTTTTCCTTTTTTGTCCTGCACGGCGTTCAAATTCTTGAACAAACGCTGTTAATATTGCATTATCTTCAATTTCAGAGCGAGGAAATATGGTAAGGGCTTGAAGGTTTGAGCGTAATTGTGTAAATTCAGTAACGACCTCAAGCCTTTCGGCATTCAAGCAACCGGTAACTCCCATTGTATCCCAAGTTGAAAGAATTAAGTCAACACTTTTTCTGCCGAGAGATTTTAATATATTCTCAGCAGTATTTCTACAAAAGGCAACATCGTCAGAAGGAATATTAGCTATTGCACGATTTGTAGGCTGAACAATGTATTGAATTGTAAAAGTGAAAACCATCAAGTCCCAACTGTCTTTGATTTCCTGCTCTAAATAAGTTATGAAGTTTTCCCGTAAGTTTAATGCTTTTGTTCCCGCTTTTGCTGATGATCTAATTTTACGCTTGATTATATCCATACAAACGGTGTATTTGTCATTGTCAGATATGGAATTAGGAAGGAATAAGATCGCCGTTACCTCACTGAGTATATCGTTCATCAGGTTATCATCCTTACCGACTGCACCATATTGATCGGTATTCAAAAGATTTCTCGTAAACCAGTAAACATTTCTCCAAGGGCTTTTATAAATTGAATCTTGTAATTCTTTTGTATTACACATTTCGCCAATCCTCCCTCCCCATAATACGAGCTTCGGCTAACTCGCAGTATTTTTGTGATTGCTCAATCATAATAAAGTCACGCCCAAATTTCTTAGCAGACACAGCCGTTGTTCCTGAACCACAAAAAGGATCAAGAATTATTTGACCTGTTGTACTTTGAACGATACGATCAATCAACTCCTCCGGAAATGGTGCAGGATGAGGGTTATTCATCTCTTGAGTTATTTCCCACACATCAGTAAACTTGTTTGCTCCCTTCGCCAGCTTAAATGGTTTATGACATATCAAATAAATTTGTTCTGTTGTAGGAAGAAAATATCCGGCATTAAAATTGATAGCACCCTTCCGCTTCCAAGTGATTATTTGTCTGAGAGGAAAGTCTCTCACAATTTCGCCACGATCTTGAATCAAACCGTTCTGAACACGGTTTTTGTTGTTGTAGAAAATGGCACCATCATCCTTTATGATACGAACCATTTCAGCAACACATTCTTTTTGCCAAGCAATATAATCTGAATAGGGCATATTATCATTATATTGGTTATAGCCTTCTTTTATTGCGGCATTTCTCCATTTTCCGGTCTTTGTGTTCAGTTTCAAACCGTTACCCGTTGAATTAAGCAAATTGTACGGAGGGGATGTAATGATAACATCAACGCATTTTTCAGGAAATGCCCGCATTACAGCAAGACAATCTCCGTGAATGATACTATTCAGAGCTTCCGAAATAGTAATCTGACCACTAAAATCAATGATACTCATAATGAGATTTTCCTTTCTATATCATTTGGGGCTTCAAGCCCCATTTTTTATTCTTTACGCATTGGCTGTATCCTCGCTTAATTCTTCATCGTTTTCAAGATTGAAGATAGATATACCGTTCTCCGACAAAAGCCGTATAAAGTCCGGCTTTGACATATTGGCTATCTCGGCACAATAACCGAGAGAAACACCTGATTTTTGATAGAAGAACAAGGCAGCAGCCTGTCTGACATAAGTTTCTGTCTGTTTTTTTTGAAAGATGTGCATCATATAGCACATCATCGGGTATCGGTACTGAAACATTGTACATAAACAGTATCCTCGTATTCGTCTTTTTTTGGGGCTTGAAGCCACATTATTGGCTTATTTGTTTTATCCTCCACTATAATAATCCATTACCACAGGCTTGAGAGCTTGAAAAGCAGCTATATTATCAGTGGCAATATCAAGACCGTCAAAACTTTCTCCGTGAGCATAATAATAATTGCTTAATGCCTCTATTATTGCTGATTCATCTTCATTATTGATATTTCTCAACATATCGTTAATGGTTTGATTAAAGGTGGTACACATTACATTGCCAAGAACAAGATATTCAATGCCATCAAAATCATTTACCAGACTACATTGAACATTATCGGGCAGACACTTGTCCTTAGCATAGACATAAATGTTTTTTTCGTTAATATAGCCGACAAACATTTCCAAAAATTCAAGTGCAGAAACTCTGCATAGAACCGCTTCTCTGCCACCTACAACATCCCTTAACCAAGCTCTATTTGAAATATAATTGCTGCTGATTATTGCTGACACAATATTACCGTCTTTCATATTCGATTTTTGGGGCTTCAAGCCCCATTTTTATTTACCAACAGAAGAAAAAAATCATTCCTTTTCTGCCGGTACTTCATCGGGGACATATTCAAGCAGATCGCCGGGCTGACATTTCAGGAGCTTGCACAGCAGAGCAAGGTTATCCGCATTGACAATCTCACCGTTTCTGATTTTCTGTAAAGTCCTTTCGGCAAAGAGTTTATCCTGACGGAGCTTGTATGTGGAATAGCCACAATTTTTTAATTCTGAGATAATATCCCTCTTATAGATAATCGGCATATCTAATCCTCCCTTCAACAACATTGTATCATATCTATACACCTATTTCAAGAGCATAAATTATAGTTTTGGGGCTTCAAGCCCCATTTTTGTTACTGTCAGAAAGGAAAAACAATCTGTATTTTTTATTTTACCTATGAAAAAAACTGTAAAAAATTTTTACTTTTCTATTGACATACACCTATAATAGGTGTATAATATTATCGTAGGGAAATGATAAAAACCTACATCGAAAGGAGATTAGATCAATATGCTGACAATCATTAGAATTTATGGAATGCCCAAGAAAAGCCCAGATATGTACGAGGTTCCTTATACCGAGTATGACTTTGATACCTGCGAGATCATCAACGAAGGAACAGAGGACTTCTCACCGGAACGGTTCAGAAGCTACCTGAAAAGTACCGTTCTTGAAAAGGTCAAGGACATCGGAGAGAAACATCCGAGCGGAAATACCAAGTGGGACAGATACGGGTTGACTACTCTGAGAGCTTCAAGAGCCGATTATCCCAAAGCAAGACGGCTTTTCACGAAGATTTACGCACAGCAAGGTTTCAAGCTGAGATAACACACAATGCTGACCTAACGGCAAGACGGGGAGAAAGGAAAGTCGTTATGTATGTAAAACTTAGTCGTGACAAACTCTCCGGCGATTGGTACACGACAGACAAGAAGTATTGCATCTATCGTGGTTCTGTTGGCTGGTGTATATCCGAGGTTGATGAAGATGGCTTGCCGGATTTTTGCTTTCCTCTTTTCTTTGCTGAGACTTTATCCGATGCCCGCAATACTCTCGCCACAGAATGCTATGATTCCTAACTCTTAAATGCTTGCTGACCTATCGGCTACACGGGGAGAAAGGAAGATTGTTATGTTCGCAATAATGTACGAAACAGAAGATGGAAAGGTTTTTAAGGTAGTCAAGACACTCGATGAAGCACAGAAGAAAGCACACACACTGTCACTCAAAGGATACTCCGTAACGGTATTTGATTACGATATGGCAGATGATGAGTATCTGGAATTTTACACGGTCTGATAAAAAAGCTGTGCTAACGGCTAAACGGGCAGAAAGGAATTGACTATGGAAAGACACTACTTCAATCCAACACCCGGTACTATCTACGAGAATAAAGGCGGCGGCTCCTATATCTGCCTTGAAGCAGAGGGACAGCACAGAGCGAAGTTTCAGCGTATAAGCAAGTACAAGTGGACATTCACGGCACACGGCTGTCAGATGTACGATGACGGTACAATCGAATGGGACGGTTCGACCGGAGGTTACTTCGCAGAGAATTGAAAAATGGGGCTTGAAGCCCCAAAACAGAAGAAGCTGACCTATCGGCACGACGGGGAGAAAGGACTTTAACGATGAGAATAGAAACTTTATCGGAAAGAATCAACAATGCTGAACAGAAGATCAGCAAGAAGCAGGCTACAATCTCAAAGAAACGAAGTCTGATTGCTAAGAAACAGCAGCTTCTTAAAGAAAAAGGAGTTGCCGAAGCGGAAAGCCCTGAAACAAACCTGTTAAGGTGGGACATTGAACACTACACAGAGGATATAAGCCGATTAGAACGTGAGATTGCATCAACGACAGTTACCCTTGACGGCTACAGAAAACAGCTTGCCGGACTTATGGAACGTGAAAGCATCCTCATCAGAGAGCTGCCCGAAGTGCTGAAAGGACTGCAAGCGGAGCTTGTGGAGCGATGGGACAGATGGGATATAAAACGTAAGGACAAGATACGGGCTGATTACCGTGAGCTTGACTACAAGGCATTTTCGAGGAAGTACACCCATGCTGATGTGATTTTCAAGAACAAGTCTGACGAGCAGATACACAAGGATAACGTTCAGTCAGCCGAAAACCTGATAATCGACCTGATTTACAGAGTCCGCAGTATTACCGGAGAGATAACCGATTGGAGTGATGTTCGGGCTTCTGCCGGAACCGGCGGTTTTACCGTTCTGAACGGTCTTGTAATCGGCAAAGAGGGCAGAGCAAGAGTAGAGAGCATCACAGCAGGAGGATACAATATCCAACGACTTCATATCAGGGTGTTGGTACACAGCGTATAAAATGGGGCTTGAAGCCCCAAAACAAGCATAGACCAATTATTTGAACATACACAGAATATCAGATTGACAAAGAACATCAGGGATTGTAAGATAACAATAGGAGCAATCCCTGATACACAAGGAGGTAATCGCTATGAAAGAATGGTATCTTGCAACTTATGAGGACAATAACGGAAAAGACCGTACCTGTCTTGTTCTGAGTGACAGCGAGGAAAAGGCAGAGGAACACTTCAAGGGCTATAAGATGGCATCCGTCCGTATTGCCGCAGAAGATGAGATTTACTACTATCGCAGCAAGGGATACGCTGTTGTTGAGCTTTGAAAAATGGGGCTTGAAGCCCCAAAAACAAAAAATTGCCGCAGTCCTGCAAGATCGTTACGATCTGCAAGACTGCGGTTTCCTATCTTTTAGGCTTATTGAGTTTGTTTTTTTGGTTCTTTTCCTGTAACTGTTTAAGTGCGGTTTTAATGCTGTCAAGTTTATCTTTTTCAAAAAAGATCGTTACAGTACCATCACCGGCTTTTTTTGAATAAAACGGAATACCGACCGCAGCAAGGTGTGCGGCTTGTTCGATAGATAGGTTACTTATTTTGCTAAGAATACGTTTCTCCGTTTTGTTTGGTATGCCGAGATCATTAAGAAGTGTTTCAGAGTGAGCTGCATACTCAGACAGATCATCCGCATTTCTGTTTTGTTTTAACTTCCTGATTTGTTGTGTAATACTCCGAAGGCTTTCTTTTTCATATTCAGACCATTCTCCGAATAATACCTCTTTTTCTATTTCTGACGGTATTTGAGTTGAAGCATCGGAAGAATAAATGCAGCCGTTATCTCTTGTATATATACGGATACAATCGAAGATACCACTTTCATAGATCGTATCAAGGTTTTCTGAAATTCGTTCTACAACCATATCGTGATGTGCTTTGCTTGTGGCTCTCGGTACTTCTCCAAGTAATATGGCATTTTCATATCTGAGTATGGTGCTTTCATAAGATATTTCGGGCTTAACAGCCATAACGCAAAGTTCTGTACGGTATCCCCGTTCTTTCAATTCTTTTGCTGTTTTCATTGGCACTTCTGCCGTTCGGAGAGTACCTTCGACAATCAGATTATACTTTTCGGTACTAAGCTCATCAATTAGTCTTTCTGTTACTGCGTTAATAAACGGCTGTGTATATTTCGGAGATTCATCCCCATATTCAGCTTGAATAAAAGCAAAATTGGGGTGGTACTCTCGATAACTGTCAGCATTTATTATAAGAGTATTTGGATTATTACGAATGAGTTCTGTTTGAATACTTGTTTTTCCTGCACCCGGCTGACCGCCTAAAATATAAGCTACAGGTGCTTGTACCGGTGACGACAAAGCCGTTTCTAACTGCTTGATTTCATTATATTTTTCTATAAAGTCTTGCTCGTTAATCTCCATCATACACTTACACCCGATTTTGATAATTGATAAATATTATTGATTATATTTTCATACACGTTAAGGCTCATAAGTGCTTGATCTATATCTGCTTGTGTTTCCGATAAGATAACTCTTTTCGCTAATTTGACTATATCAACTTTCATATCATCCAAACAACAGGGATATTCTCTCTCTTTGTTACTCGTTACCTGTGAGTATTTTGCCAGAATATGATATGCCTTTTCATACAATACTTCTGCTTGTGCTGTTATCATATAATCAACCATAAAAAACCATCCTTTCAAGTATTATCAGTGAGCTGTGAAATAGTCAATGTATATCCAAGAGGTTCAAGCAGCTTCTTCATTGTAGCTATTTGAGGGATAGCCCTTCCGCTTTCAAATCTTGCGATGGCAGGCTGTTTTATGCCTGTCAGAGCTGCTAACTGTCGCTGAGATATTCCTTGTTCCTCTCTTATCCTGATGAATGTCTTTATCATTTCTTCCTCTTGTTTATTCATTATTCAGCTCACCTCTGTCTTATGATAACACCTTTGTTATCTAAAGTCAATATACAGAAATGGGGCTTGAAGCCCAAAAAATACACCAAAAAATAAGACAACACAGGTAACATTGCAAGATTGTGTGTAATAGAAAAATTTGCAGCCTTGCATTGTTGGATAACAAAATGGGGCTTCAAGCCCCATTTTTTAGCTGTGCTTTGTATCTGTAATAGGTATTCCTTGCAATGCCGATCATACGAATACAATCAACATCGGTCAGAGTGCCGCCGAAGTCCTTTGAAAACTTCAAAATATCCTGTTTCGCTTTCACGCTCTTTTTTGTTGTTACTTCGGCTCCTTGTCTGCGACCGATCTGTTTTCCTTTTCGCCGTGCGGTTTCGATACCCTCTTTAGTTCTTTGGTGCAAGTCAGAAACTTCTTTCTCTGATTGCTCAAAAGCAATTATGATTTGTTCTTTGGCAAGCTCCATAAGATACTCATTGATTGCTTTCAGGATAATATCCGTTTTCGTTCCGGTCATAGCGATATTATTCGACAAAGCCTTTTTGTAAGTTTCCGTATTGATATGCGGCTCTTTCAGGAAAACAAGCTCGATACCCTTATCATACAATTCCTGATACACTTCAAAGCCGGTTTCGGCATTACGGCTCATTCTCGATACGCTGTCAAAGACGATAGTATCCCCGGACTTGACAATTTTCAGAAGCTGTTCAAAGACTTTCCTGCCGTCAGTTTTCGTGCCGGTATAAACCTCTTGCTTGATAACCGCATCAGGGTATGCTTTGAGTATATTCCTGATCTGCCGTTCAATGTTTTGTCTGTCGGTTGATATTCTGCAATAGCCGTAAATCATTTTTCAGCACCTCTGTATTCATATAAACGCTCGTCTAAATAGCTACTCGAATTTTAGCCTGAAAGGGCTGTTTTGACAAAGATTTTTGGTACACTTTTTGAAACGGTTATTTTGATACTGTTTTATCGCTGTCCGCAAGATTGAAAACATTGACTTTTTTGCTTTCAGCATATCGAGCGGTATAAGCCGTCCCACCTGAGAGCTTTGTCAGGTAACAGATACATAAGCTGCTGTTATCGACAAGGTGACGGTTTCGCTTGTGCATACAGCCGGAAGTATATTCTCTTGAAGTATATACCACCTTATCAGCCAAAGCCCTGATACGCTCATATTCGTCAATATCATCCTGTTTCCATCCTGTTGTCTGATCGACACACGGCAGAACAAGTATCAGACGAATGTGCGGATATTGCCGTTTCAATTCCAATACCGTCTGTGCAGCCAATGTATCAAAGCCCAATGCACCACCGGTTCCGAAAAATCTGTATCCTTTCTTTACTGCTGATTCAATGACAACTTTCAGGTGGTATTTTATCTGAGCATAATCCTCAGACGGTATCACTCTATGCCCGGTAAAACAACAGGTATGTTTTTTCAGGTCGTCCATTCAAACATCTCCCTCCGAAAATGGGGCTTCAAGCCCCATTTTTACCTTTTAGGCTTTATTTGTGGTCTGGACTGAGAAGCAGCTTTTTTCTGTGCCTGCGTCACTGATGATAAAACGACCTTTGCCTGTTCTACATCAGGACGATGTAAATACGCCGAAAACGTATTATCCGGCTCCTGTTTTACCCAAAACTGAATATTCGATTCTTTAAGTGCCTGAACGTGCTGACCGGACAGACCGGAGAATTTTACAAGTTCAGACTGTTGTTTTGTTCCGGTTGTCTGAGTGTTGCTCTGTACAGCTTTCTGCTCCGGCTTTGTCTGTTGCTCCGGCTTTGTCTGTTGCTCCGGCTTTGTCTGTTGCTCCGGCTTTGTCTGTTGCTCCGGCTTTGTCTGTTGCTCCGGC
>Ga0256405_10002012_pt1 | contig 50140 bp, 37 predicted proteins | sample RumenRJG_02DNA_FD_189096 | JGI IMG/M metagenome (GOLD analysis project Ga0256405, IMG submission 189096) | Bovine rumen microbial communities from Lethbridge, Alberta, Canada - RJG_02 | ecosystem: Host-associated > Mammals > Digestive system > Stomach > Rumen | place: Canada: Alberta...
GCAATACGCATATGACGCGATGAAAGAAGTGCTAGATGAGAATAAATGGCTTCATGTGTTTCCTGAAGCTGCTTGTTGGGCTTTTTATCCAGCAATTAGACCATTTAGGATTGGCGTCTTTAAATTAGCGGTGGAAGAGAATCTTCCAATCCTTCCAATGGTGGTCAAATATCGTAAACCAAATCCGATTTGGAGAATATTTAAAAAGCACCCTAATGCAAAACTCATTATTGGAGCGCCAGTCGTGCCTGATAACTCTTTAGACACTAAAGAAAAAATCTCTGATCTTGAATATCGCTCTAGAACAGAGATGATGAGATTATTAGGTTTAGATGATGAGAGTAATCAGAGATTGATTAATTCTCTTCCGACTTATCACGTTGAGAGTAAATCTTTATTTAAGTGATTTAGGAATATACCTACATACATTATGAGCGGATAAAAGGGCTGTTGGAGTTCCTCCTATGGATCTAGTCCATTGACCACAGAGGAAAACATTTGGACAGTCTTTTATTTTGCCATTATTAATATAGAAGGTTCCTTTATCAGTGAATGAGAAAGATTGGAAAGAGCCATATGAAGTATTAACTCTTTTCGATATTTCAATTGGAGAGAAGTGAGATAGATAATTAATTTTGCCTTTAAATTCAGGATATCTTTCTTCTACTGCGTCAATCATATTTTTGATAATTCGTTGGCTTTCTTGCGCGTATTCATCCTTAGAAAGTGAATTAAAGTAGTTATAATCGTCTTGATTTTGATCAATGAATAAAGAGACAACAGTCTTACCATCTTTAACGAAATGTTTCTTGTCAAAGTGATAGGATCTCATCAACATGAAGTCGACTTCTTGACTACCAACTTTGATTGGAGAGATATGCAATCCAGTAGGGACATCAATCTTAGATAAATCACCTTCGATAGTGACGTAGACATTAAAGCAAGACGAAATAGTGTTCTTCTCAATTGCTTTCTTTCTTCTTTCAAATTGAGGGACAGGATATCTACCATCGAGTAATTTGTCTAAGGTGTAATATGGGTCAATCGCAGAAATACAGTAGTCTCCAATAACTACACCCTTGGATGTTTTAACTCTTACAGATTCATAATTGTTATATGGTTCAATTTCTTTTGCAGTTGCTCCTAATAGGAGTTTTCCACCTAAAGATATGAAATTATCTTTAATTCTTTCTCTTAGGTAATACGCTCCTCCTTCTGGAACATCCGCGTTACCTTGAGCAAAGATACTATATAAGTCAAAGAAGAAAAACATATTGTTATATCCAGTTTGACAATGTGTAATCGCATATCTTAAAGCAGGATGGGAGAAGTTCTTTGCATATTCTTCTCTGGATTGTTTCATTGATTTTAAAATGTGACGAGAATTTGGTAAGCCTTTAATGAATTGAAGAACGCTGACTTTTCTTAAGCGGTCTCCTAGCATGATATTCATTAGGCCACCGACATTTTTAACCGCGGAAAAGAAGCGGTGGATTGCTCTTTTATCTTTAGGAGAGATATTAATCCATTCCTTTTCAGCTTTATCTAAATCACGATAGAAAGTAACTGATACTCCTTCGTATTCAATTGTTCCTAGAGTTGGCAAAGAAATGATTTTAACTTTTCTTCCTAGTCCACCTATTTCTCTCCATAAGTCATTGATGAAGTTACCTTTTTTGGTCCCCATTAACCAATGGATACAAGTATCCACCAAAAAGCCATCAACAAAATAGCCAGAGCAAAGTCCTCCGACATCTTTATTCTTTTCTATGAGAGTAACTTGGTGACCAGCGTTAAGGAGCTTAATACCAGCGGTTAAGCCAGATATTCCTCCTCCAATGATGATAACTTTAGACATATTAATTAGTTATTTGTTGGGTTAAATGATGATTTTAATGAACAAGTTCTATTAAAGATTAAATGTTCCTTGGTTGATAATTTATCAGTGCAGAAATATCCAGTTCTAATAAATTGGAATCTGTCTAATGGTTTAGTGTCTTCTAAAGAAGCTTCCACAAATCCTTCTTCTTTAATCCAAGAATTTGGATTGAGTCTTTCCAAGAAAGATTTATCTTTTGTTTCTTCGGTTTCATCAAAGACAAGTGGTTCAAATAAGTTGAATGTTGCTGCTTTAGCTGTAGTGGCTTCAACATAGTGAATAGTGCCGTCTGGTTTTCTTCCTTCAAATCCACTTCCAGATTTAGTTTCTGGATCGTATGTGCAGTGGATTTCAACAATCTTGCCGTTTTCATCTTTAACGACGGAATTACATTTGATGAAATAAGCGTACATTAATCTAACTTCGTTACCGAGAGATAATCTCTTCCATTTTCTATTTGGTTTTTCTTCAATGAAGTCTTCTTGTTCGATGTATAAATATTTACCAAAGGCCATCTTACGAGTACCTAAAGCTTCATTTTCCATATTGTTTTGAGCTTCAACATATTCGATTTGTCCTTCTGGGTAATTATCAATAACAACTTTAAGTGGATTTAAGACCGCCATCGGACGAGTAGCGATTAATTTTTGTTCTTCTCTAAGGAAATAATCTAAATTGTCTGCATTAGTAGTGGAGTTAATTCTAGAAAGACCTGTATAAAGGATGAAACTCTTAATTGCTTCAGCGGTAAAGCCTTTTCTCTTAAGTCCTACTAAAGTAGGCATTCTTGGATCATCATATCCAGTGACATAGCCACCCTCAACGAGTTGACGGAGATATCTTTTAGACATCACTGTGTTAGTAATGTTAAGTCTTCCCCATTCATATTGATGTGGAACGTGTTCCATTTCACACTTTTCAACAAACCAGTCGTATAAGACACGGTGATTGTCATACTCTAATGAACAAAGGGAATGGGTAACTCCTTCAAAAGCGTCTTGAAGAGGATGTGCGAAGTCATACATTGGGTAGATACACCACTTATTGCCTTGACGGTGGTGGGTAACGTGGAGAATACGGTACATAACTGGGTCTCTCATATTGATATTAGGAGAAGCCATATCGATTTTCGCTCTTAATGTTTTTTCTCCGTTACCGTATTTACCTGCTCTCATTTCTTCAAAGAGTTTAAGGTTTTCTTCAACGCTTCTATTTCTCCAAGGAGAATTTCTTCCTGGTTCGGTAAGAGTGCCACGATATTCAGTCATTTCTTCTGGGGATAAATCATCAACATAGGCAAGACCTTTCTTGATTAAAAGAATGGCTTTTTCATATGTTTTTTCAAAATAATCGGAACCAAAATAAACATTTTTAGGAGTATAGCCAAGCCACTTCAAATCTTGAATAATAGCGTCGACATATTCTGCTCCCTCATTAACTGGGTTAGTGTCATCAAATCTTAAATTTGTATAGCCACCAAAAGCTTTAGCGAGTTCAAAGTCATTGACGATCGCTCTAGCGTGACCGATATGTAAATAAGCATTTGGTTCTGGTGGGAAACGTGTAACGATTTCTTTTACACGACCTTCTTCAAGGTCTTTTTCCATTATTGTTTTGATAAAATTATTGATTTCTTCCATAAAGAGTTCCTCGTAAGTATTTTACGATTGTAAAAACAATCTTCAATAGAAATAGTTATTTTTAAATAAAAATTTTTCGATAATTATTGAATATTTGGAATTAGTTTTATACAATCATAAAAGTCGCTTTGGGTCCGTAGCTCACCTGGGAGAGCGCCTCCATGGCATGGAGGAGGTAGCGAGTTCGATCCTCGTCGGATCCACCAAAATGATGAAAATCCCCCAAAAATTTGTACTAGTATTGTACAGAAATGGGGGGTTTTATTTTTGTTGAAAATATTTACTAATTGAGCCATATTAAAAAAGAATTAATATATTTATTAGATGATCAAATGAAAAGATTAAGCGTTATTGGCATTTCTATTGGTGGCACTAAAACAGCAGTGGTCCATGCTTATTTTGATGGCAACTTTACTAATATTGAAAAGAAAGTGTTTTCCTCTAGTCCAAATAATCCAAATCAAGAAATGGATGATATCTTTAAAGCAATTAAAAGATTTGATTATCCAATCGACGTTATTTCATTAATAACTGGTGGTCCACAAGACACTCAAAAAGGATTACTACTTAAACCTCCACATTTACCAGGATTTGATAATTATTTAATCGTAGATATCCTAAAGGATAAATATCACTGCGATGTTTATTATTTAAATGATGCTGATGCCTGTGCTTTAGCGGAATTTAAATATGGAGCAGGTCAAGGATATAAAAACATGGCCTATCTAACATTTGGCACTGGGATTGGCTCTGGTTTTATCTTAGATAACAAACTTTATACTGGCCATAACGGTATGGCGGGAGAAATAGGTCATGTTAGATTAAGTGAAAATGGACCAATTGGATATAATAAACCTGGATCAGTAGAAGGCTATGTTGCAGGTGGCAATATTTGTGTATGGGCAAAAGACTTTATTATAAATAAAGACACTAATTTAAATAAATATAAAGAATTGACCACTAAAGATATTGCTATTGAGGCTAATAAAGGCGATAAAACAGCCTTAGAAATATTTGATGAAGTCGCTAATAGATTAGGCGAAGCAATCTCAATTTTATTAGACATTCTTAATCTAGATATAGTAGTTATCGGTGGCATTTATCCAAGATGCCTCAATTTACTTGAAGATAAAGTTAAAAAATCAGTAAAAAAGAATGCGATTAAAAATAATTTTAATGTCGCTAAAATATTGCCTTCTAAATTAGGTGAAAAGATTGATGATTATTCCTCATTAGTAGGAATCTTATTAGGAGAAGATATGAAAACATTTTATGAACGTTACCCAGAATTATTACCTCAAAAAGATAATATTGAATCAGCGATTGTTATATTAACTAACTGCTATAAAAACAACGGCAAAATTTTAGTGTGCGGCAATGGTGGTTCTAGTAGTGATTCCGCACATATAGTTGGTGAATTAATGAAGAGTTTTATGGCAAAACGACCGCTAGATGAGGGACTATTGAATAAAATTAATCAAGAATTCGATATTGATGTCGCTAGCAAATTACAAACTGGTATCCCTTGTATTGATTTGACCGCTCAAAGCGCTTTATTGACTGCGTTTGCCAATGATGTCGATCCTGATTTAATCTTTGCACAACAGGTTGTGGCGTATTCTTCACATAACCCAAACGATGTTGTAATTGGCTTATCAACATCAGGCAATTCTAAGAATGTTGTTAATGCGATTAAAGTTGCTAAATCATTGGGTTTAAAAACCATCTCATTAACTGGTAAAGAAGATAGCTTATTATCTAAAGAATCGATGGTCACTATTAGAGCGCCAGAAAAAGAAACATTTAAAGTTCAAGAATACCACTTACCAATCTATCACTATATTTGTATGGAACTTGAAAAGCGCATCTAACAAAAAAGCTCAATTCGCCCGCTCCATTTGTTTGCCCGCCACGCCATAATATGAATGTAAGCTTTTGGCCAAAACAGAATGAATGCATCTGGCCAGGCACAAAAATATCCTGAGTAATTCAGGATTTTATTTTTATCTACTATTTAAATAATAGGTATCTATGAAACCTGATACACAGACAAGGATTGAATTATTAAAGAAGTATTACGCTTATGATGAGGTGAGTAAAACTTTTACTGTCTCTCTTCATTATGAAAAAGTAAGTGATATTCTTTATAAAGAAGTCAAAAGTGTTTCTAATGTTCCAATGATGAATGATGAGATGAAGAGAGGTCCCTCAATCATCTCCAAACTCAATCGCATAACTTTATTAAATAAAGACAACAAAGTGCTAGTGGATGAAAAATATGAACAAATCCAAAAACACTTCTATAGAAGCGCACCTATAAGAAGAATAGGCTCTTTATTACTTTTATTCTCTGGCTTTGCTTTTATTGGCTTATCAATAATGTTATTAATAAAAACCATTCCAAATATCAGTCTTGCCTTCCAATATTTTAAAGCAATTTTATTATTACATTTGCTTTAGGCTATTTTGACTTTTACTGGTGGATTTGTCGCTATCAAACTATATTCAGGAAAAGAAAAATATCGTATTCCTACTGCGATATACGCTTTTATTAATCTTGCCTTTTCAATTCTTATAATTGTCTATACTTCTGTTTATGCTATCGATACATCTCTTATCGTCATTAACATCATCAGTGGAATTTTCGAAATAGCGTATATCTTAGGATTCTTCCTTACTCTTGAGTACAAAAAGAAATAATAACTAGTAAATATAAAAACTAGTAGGAAGTGAACTGGATTAGTTCCCTTTGGGCTAAAAATAACCAAGGGAACGTCTATTTTAACACGCAACATCTACATTTGCTGTTTCAAAGAGGCAAATGCTTCAAAATATCTTTCACCTAATATCAAAATAGATTCCTTGGAGTAATGGTCATTATCTCCGTTATGCAGAACTTCCTCGTTGGTTGGCAGATCATCGCCAGAAACAAATGTAGCGTTTCCAATTGCATTGCACACATCAATCGTAGCTTTTTCTATTGCCATTGACTGATTATAATAACGTTTTTTCCAACCTCTACATAAGCCACCTGTTATAATCGGAAATTTAAATTGTTTATACTGCTCTTTGACGGCTAAGAATTCCTTTAAAAGATTAGAATAGTAATAGTCATATCTTTCTTCATCGCTAAATTGAGCGTTTTCAAAAGCATCGTGTTCGCCTTGATGCCAAAGGAAAGCAACGATTCTGTTGTCCTTATTTAGTGACAATCCGATGTTTATCATATCTATCATTCTTTGATATAGAGGGTTGCCAACGCCGTGCTGGTCAAAAGCAAAACCGCTTCCGCCGTAGCCGGTCTTAATAACAAGTATCTTTCTATCTGGCGAATAAAATTTCGATCGCTTGTAGCGTTCTACAAAACTAAGTGACAAATCAGAATTATATATGTCATCAACTTTTCTTTCTTGTAGTTCTCGAATGATTGTTTCTACAGGGTAGACAAAATCTAAACCAGCGTATGATCCGTCTTCTTTTAGCTTCATTCCATATTTGTTTTTGTCGATGATTTCATAAGCATCGGAAACAATAATGGGCTTGTTAGACGAGGAAACGCCATTACCTTCTGCATTGCTTTGACCAGCTAGGATAATGATGTCTAAGGCAATATTATTTATTTTTTTCATGAGAGTTTACCCTTTACATATATAGGTTATTCACGCACATGATTTCAATGTCTTTGACTTTTATTGGCTTTGAAGATGTGATTTTGATTGGACTATTAGATAGCAAATCAAAATAATTATCACTAAAGACTACTTCGTTATCGTGAGCATTTAGATAAACCGCTCGTGCAAATGCATCGCATGATACTTCAAATTCGCAGTCATTAATTTGTTTTAATTTAATGTCTGTTTTTTGATATTTATATTCTTTATCTTTTAAGAAACGATGAATATTTGTTGATAACAAGTTTCCATTCATATCTCTCAAGATTGCAATATATCCATAAAGACTTTTATCTTCTTTAAAACTTATCGTATCAACACTTGAATATTTTCCAACTTTGACATTGATTGTGTCTACATCGGTGACATTAAAATCTAAATCAATCTTGGAATAAGATAATTGATACATTTGAGCTTTGTTTGTGTCGTTTGAAATAGAGATGCAATTCTTTTTGAACAAAACTAAGTGCTGATTATAAAACCTTTTCGAATAATAATGTAAAGCCTTTAGTCCGAAATAATAGTCGATAGAACTTAATGACTGGCATGGCCAACAATCATTAAGTTGCCAATATAACGCTCCATTGCAGCGGTATTTGTTTCCTCTAAGGTTTTCAACACAAAGTTTTATGCCTTCGGCTTGAGCGAGCATAGATAAATATGTGACTTCTTTCATGTTTTTTTTGTTAACATTAAATTCTCTTCTCACGTATCTCATCATTTTTTCATTACTTTTTTCAGGATCTTTTTGATGAGAAATCATTATCTTAGAATCTATGCTTAAATCAGATTTATCTGCAAATTGACAAATCGTATCATAAGTTGGGAAAGATTGTAGGCCAAACTCTGATAGAAGTCGTGGACGAATATTTAGATAGTCTTCTATTTCTCGATTGTTTCCCCAAACCCACCAATAATGCGTGTCTAAGTAATTCGTATCACTTGGCGAGGCAAAATAAGGTTCTCCAGACGTTGGAGAAGATGATAAGTAGTAAAAATCAGTTTCTTGTTTAACGATATCATTCAATAGGTGATGGAACATTTCGATATATTGTTGCGCTTGCTTGTGTCCATGTCCTCTAACGCCATCTTCAACCTCGTTATTACCTGCAACGATAAAAATCGATGCATGGTGTCTGATTCTTTTGAGTATATTGTTTGTTTCTTCTATAACGTTTTTTCTAAAATGAAGGTCATCAATGTTATAACTGCCACAGGCAAACATTAAATCCTGCCAAACTAAAACACCAAGCTTATCGCATGTTTCATAAAAGTCATCGTTTGGATAGTAACCCCCTCCCCACACTCTTATGCAATTGTGGTTAAAATCTTTTACGAGATTAATAAGTCTTTCGGTTCTATCTTTGTTGACAAATGGGATGATATTGTCTTCTGGAATATAATTTGATCCTTTTAAGAAAACTTTGTTGTCATTCACATATATTGCGAAGTTTCTACCATATTCATCTAATGAATCGTCAATACGTATTTTTCTAAGGCCAATTTGGAAATGATAACTATCTATTTCTTCGTCACCTAATTCAATTGTTAGATCGTATAAATTTGGCTCACCGAACCCAACAGGATTCCATAATTTTGGTGAATGAATATCGAAAAACAGCCCGTTACTGTATGATTTTTTGATGTTTAATCCGTGGCCTGATAGTGTGACAGTTGCGTTAGCCTTTTTATTATTTTCTATATTCAAATCAATTTTGAGTCTCACACTTCCGTCTGTATTAAAAACACTATAATGTCTAAATGATTCTAGATAACCATTTTTAGTAGATAAGACATAAGATTCACCCATAATACCCATGTCTGGAATAAGTGGACCCCAGTCCCAACCAAACATATAATTCGCTTGTCTAATGATTGTTGAGTCTTTGTCTGTTATGGCATATGATTCAAATAATTTATCTTCGTTATGGTATTCTTTGATGTGGTTATAAGATGATTTGAATAAGATTGTTAGTTTGTTCTCAAGCTTCAAAATTTTGTTCTCAAGCAAAAAGTAATAACGGATATGCATGTCGCTGACATCGCCAATTAAGACATCGTTTACAAAAATCTTTGCGATAGTGCATATTCTATTTAAAACAAGATAGTTATTTTTAAATAATTCGTCTTCGCTTAAGTAGAAAGTAGTTTCAAATTTATAATCCTTTTTAAGATATGGTAAAACTTTATACTCATTATCTCTATAGTATGGATTATCTATTATTTTGTTTTCTAAAAGCACACTCATTACTGAACAAGGGCATGATTTAGTAGTCGCTTCAATATTTTCTAAAGTTATTTTCCATGATTGATTCAATAGGTGTTTCATATTGTCTTAACCTGTTTATAATCCTTTTTAAATTTAAGTGGTGAACAGCCAACAAGTTTTATAAATTTTGAATAAAAGTTACTTGTTGAAGCAAATCCTGATTCTAATACTATTTCTGTAATCGATAAGTCGGTTTCAATAATTAGTTTCTTTGCGTACTCAATTCTTTGATTGATAATAAAATCTTGAATTGTCATTCCGTATTGTTTGTGAAACATATTGGAAGTGTAATATTTTGAGTAAGAAACATATTCAGCGATTTCATCAAGGGACACTTTTTGAGTAAAGCGATTGTTCTTTTGTAAGAAATAAATAACTTTAGCTGTAACTGAGTCGTCATATAAAGATGCAATATCTTTGTCTAATCTAATGAACAATGTGAATATTATTTCCATTAGGGACACTCTTATGTCTAATGAATTATTGTGATCTTTGTCTTCAATCTCATCTTTTACCATTTTAAATAGTGAATAGAATTTATCGTATTGCTTATCTGTTAGATGAAAAACGATTGGATTTTTAAAAGAATGGAGTTTTTGAATAATCCAATCTGGAAGGATCGATGGCTTTACTTTTATATGTGAAAAGGAAATGCCATTAGAAGTAATTTGATGATAGTCGACTGGTCGCAACAAAAAGATATCATTTTTTGATAGTTCAAATACCTCTCCGTTGAATAATTGTCGACCTTTTCCAGAAGTTACTAATTCAAACTCATAATGGTCGTGATAGTGTAAAGGATAAATCCCTTCTGGCCATTCAGCATAGTCAAATTTAATATCGCTATCAAGTATAAAGACTAAATTGTCCTTTTTTTCTTGTTCCATGTAAATATTATATAGCAATACTGCATATCACAACAAAAAGGAATTTTTTATCAATTACTATGATGAGCAAATCGCTATCACAAACTAAAATATTGTTATATTGTTACATAAAGGGCTATATACATGAAGAAAGTTTTACATTTAGTTTGTAACTCTCATCTTGACCCTGTTTGGCAGTGGGATTGGGATGAGGGTATAAGCGCAGCTTTGTCTACTTTTTATGCTGCATGCAATCTTTTAGAAAAGTACGACTTTATTTTTTGCCATAACGAAGTATTACTCTATGAGTACATTGAGAAATACGACCCAGAACTTTTTGCACGTATTGAAAAATTAGTTGCACAAGGAAAATGGAAAATTATGGGTGGGTGGTATGTCCAACCAGATTGTTTAGTTCCTTCTGGGGAGTCTCTTATTAGGCAATGTTCGTTAGGAAGAGAATATTTCAAAGAAAAGTTCAACGTTCGACCAACAACCGCGATCAATTTTGATAGTTTCGGTCACACTAGAGGCATTCCAACGATTCTAAGAAAATGTGGATTTGATTCATATGTTTTTTGTCGTCCACTCTTGTGCGCTCATTCAATGCATGATGTAGACATGCCTCATGGACCGTACTTATGGGAAGGATATGATGGTAGTCGTATTAAAGCCCTTCGCTATGAAGACTCAGAAGCTAACTATACTTCTGTTTTCGGTTACGCAAAAAGGGATATCATAAGAAAATCTGATTATTATAAAGATCTAGATGTCCGTCCTATTCTATGGGGCGTTGGCAACCATGGTGGAATGTCTAGTGAAAAGGATTTAGAAGACATCATGGTCTTAATGGATGAAAAGAAAGGTGAATATATAATTAAACATTCTTCTTTGGAAGATTATTTCAAAGAATGCGGAGAGCCAACTACAGTGGACACCCGTCAATATCTTGCTTTAATTAAGTCCTATTCTTCAGTTCATCCAATTAAGCTAGCACATGATCAATTAGAAAATACTTTATACTTCACCGAAAAGATTTGTTCAATCGCAAACTTGGCAGGGAAATATCATTATAACAAAGAAATATTAAAAGACGCCGAACGTGTTTTATGTCAGATTGCCTTCCACGATGTTTTGAGTGGCACCGCAATTAAACTTGGTACGGATTCATCAATTAGAAAAGCACATCACGCTATTGATGAATTAAAGAAAGAGGCGATGACAGCGTTTGTTCGCCTTGCATCTGATTTACCTAAAGTCATCCCTGGCGATGATAATATGGTGGTCTTTAATCCGTTCCCTTATGAATATAATGGACTCGTTGAAACAGAGATTTATCCAGTCAATGCATGTGTTGACAACCAAACTTTTAAACTCAATGTTTATGATATCAATGGAAAACCTGTTGATTTCCAAATGATTCATGAAGAAAGTCTAATTGGTCATCAAAAGAGAATCCGCCTTATCTATGAAGTTAAGGTGCCTGCTTTTTCTCTTACATCTTATGGTGTTCATAATGAGGTCGTAAAAAAAGAAGAAAAAACTTTTGAGCAAGACAGCGACATCGTTGTGGAAGACAAGATCAAATATGTTCGTATCTCTCGTAAAACTGGATTCATCGAATCCTTTGTAGTTAATGGAGAAGAGTATTTATCTGGTCCTGGAGGCATTCCATCTATTTTTAACGATGGACCAGATCCATGGGGTTGGAGAATCAATAACTTAACAGACCCTATTTATAATGAGAATGGTTGGCCAGTTGGGGTTGGCAAATCCACTCTCAAGGATATGAGATGTGACCATTCCTCAAAAGGTATCTATGAAGGTCTTAAAGGTGTCACAATTTTAGAAGACGGAGAATTGTTAACAGAAGTTCAATCTCTCTATTCTAGAGGCGAATCTCACGTTATTATCAATTACAAAATCTATAAAAACAAACCAACTGTTGATATGAATATCCATGTGCTATTTAACGAACATCAAAAAGGTTTGAAGATTAAATTCCCACTTAAAGGTAGCAAGAGCTATTTTGCTCAAATGGCTTTTGGAGTGGAAAATTACTCTGATGACAAGGAATATCCATCAAACCGCTATGTTGGTGTAAGAAAAGGCAATAACTGTTTAGCAATCTATAATCGTAGTGGCATTCATAGCGTTTCTAAAAAAGGAAAATATATTACTTTAACTTTACTTAATGGTTCAGCTTACTGCTGTCATCCAACTAGATCCTATAATCCAATGCTAGTTGATATGAATCGCTACGTTCCTTATGTTGAACAAGGCGTGAGTGATTTCTCATTACGTTTACAAGTAAATAAAGTTAGTGAATGTGAAAGATATGCAATGGAATTCAACCAAGCACCTTATTCCTTACATTATTTCCCACACGGAGATGGCAAGAATGTGACTAAAGACATTATTACATTGTCCAATCCTGACATCGTAATCGTCGCGCTTAAACGCAGAAATAATGAAACCTTCTTAATCCGATTGTATAATGGATTAAGTAAGGCAGCATCTACAGAACTACAAATTAAAGGAACAAAAAAGAAAATTTCATTTGGCAAATTTGAATTCAAGACTTTTGTCTATGACGGCAAGCAACTAAATGAATCGGAGGATGCTTCAATCTATTAATATGAAAGCGTGCAAATTATCCATTTTGTTAATAGGTTTATTTACTTCAATGGCTTTAGCGGCTATTGATCTAAACGAATCTTTTACAATTGCTCAAGCTACTAATGTAGTTGAAGGATATTACGCAAAAGCAAGTGACGGTTCTAACTTAACAAACATTGAGTTTGAGTTAGAAGAGAATGACGCTCCTCAAGCAAATTATAAACCAGCATCAGTAACCTCAATGAAGCTCTTAAAAGAAGATGGGTCGATTGACAATCTTCCTACGAGTTATGTTGATAGCACTATAGTGTTTACTAAAGTAAGTAATACTCAATACCAAATCCCTACGGCAATTTTTGAAGGTGTTGGTAGGGGAATATCTAGAGGAGACACGATTATTTTGAATGGCGACTTCATATCTGATAGTTGTACCTTACACATCAAAGAATCAAAGCTTTATGTTTACACCAAAGACGCAATCGTTACTGTCCCTCATTCAATCAGTAATATCACTTCTTATTTAGAAGACGTCAAAGCAAGTAAAGACGTGATTAAGGATAGAGATTGGTCGTTCTTATTGTGGGCAGAAGGTATTCCATTTGATGTTTTACCAAGAGCCAACGATGATACTGATAGTCATGGGTATTTCCCAACCAGCATTCATAACGTCTATGTTAATGGAGAGCCTCATGCGAACTGTTTATATGATGCGATTAGAAGAAGAGATCCATATGACGCTAAGAACCAATTGTATGAAATTTTTGTTTGCGCAAGTGGTCAAATCGGAACTAACAATCCAGACATCGGCACAGTGGTGGTTTTAGATGGTGTCTTTAATTATAAAAATTATGTTCCGGGTCATTTCCCTGAGAACCCAATCTTGGATTTAGAACCAGGAGAAAGCTTCGGCATTCAAATCGACCTCCTCCCACTTTTAAAAGTTGGATCGGGTGTTGATGACTATGTGAAAATTGATTTGAAAGCCTATTTATTGGAACAATTTGATCTTTTATATAACCCTGATTTATATGAACCAGATGTATATATTCAAATTAATGAGATGCGTGATGCATTAGAGGCATCTTTAATAGATTTAACAACCGCAAAAGATGTTTATTCATCCTACAACTATTACGTCTCACAAATGGAATTGTTAGAGACGACAGAAGAGAGCTTCCAATCATTCAAGGATGCGTATATTAACGAAATTAGAAATTATGTTGATGTCTCAATTTATTGGGACTCCGTCGCGTTAACGGTTCAAGAATATATCAATAATTGTGTTGAAACTATCAATCATGCAATCACCACAAAACAAGTAGTGGATGCGGTTAATGAAACCAAAACCAAGATCGATAGAACTAAGACTCGTTTATACGATATGGAACAAGCAATCTTAAATAGAACTTCTGGCTGGGAACAATATCTTGCCCCATATGATTATGTAACTTTAGATGATTTGTCTTTAGGTGAATCACAGGCATTCCACGGTAAAAAGGATCAAAGGCAAGATGATATTGATACATATGACAAAGATAATAATCAAATTAATACATTTGCCGCTAGTGCAGAAAACAAATCTGGAAATGTCGCCTTTACCTTTAATTATCAATCCAACTTTAATCCAACCGAACAAGGCAATGTAATTGTTGTTTTGCGTGGTGTTAAATATTACGGATATTTCTTTGCTATTGGAACAAGCAAAAGAGGTTTCTTCTTTACACGAACACAGCCTGGCGCTGATAGTGACCCAGAATTTGAAGGCAGAGAAAACTGTTTTGTCAACGGAAGTTCTAAAACCCCAGTTACAATTAGAACGATTGATTTAATTGAAGGCAATCGCACTTGGATTAATGTTAACATTGGTGGATTTGATTATCTGGATAAAATTGTCGATTCTTTATCTTTTTGCACAAATGCGCGCGTTGCTTTGCGCAATAATAATGGTGAAAATAGTGATGTTGATGGTACCGCTACAATTAGTAATTACTATCACCCTAAAGCTAAAGCAATTAGCACTAAGTATTATGGAATGTTTAACTATAATGGTGGATATAATGACGCCGACAAGACATTACCTTTAACACTAGAAGAAAACGAACTCAAATTTAATGCTTCTGAAGGCGTAAATAGTTACGCAATTCGTAGCAGTAACATCAAACTTATTAGAAACAACGTCGAATATAACTTTGGAAAAACTGATGTTCCTACAATCGGAAAATATAGCGAAACTGGTTATCGCTTATATCTATCTAAGCTATTCAATAATCAAATCAGCTCTTTTGAAGATGGAGACACACTTGTTGTTTCTGGTGCCTTTGCATATTTTGATGATGATTCAATGAATAAAACATCATTTGAGGTCGGAACATCTCGATTTGTGTATTCGGCCTCTGATAAATCTTGGAGTCAAGTTACCTCCTTAGAAGACGCTAAGACTGATGCAATTAAAAGATTAGATAACTATGCGACCGATGAATTCTTGAATCAATTTGATGAATCGGAAAAAGAACAAATTAATGACTTAATTAATAACGCAAAAATGTATGTGAACAATCAAACCTCGGTTGAGGGAGTAAACACTGTATTTGATAACGCTGTTAAGTCGATTAAAGCAGTAAAAACCACATTACAAAAATATCAAGAGGAAGTCATATCTCTTATATCTTCTTATAAACAAGATCACTATAGTGATTATCGCGAAGAAGAACTTGAACTCATAATGTCTTATAAACAAGAAGCTTCTGAACAAATTATGAATGCCTCATCTAAGCAAGAAATTGATGGTATTTATGAAACCACAATTGAAAAGATTGATGTTGTTTTGACTGATGAAGAAATGTCAACAAAAGAATTGAAAGAAGCAAAATATCAAGGCATTAATGATATTAAGAATAGATATGCATCTTTAGTGAATGATTCGATGAGTGATGAGAAGTTAGAAGAATTGAATAAAGAAACGCTACAAGCTATTGAAAACGTTAGATCCGCTAGTAGCATTGAAGAAGTTGATTCTATTGTTAATGCTTATTTGAATTCTCATCCACTTCCAAATAGCGAAGGCGGTAGTGGTGGTTGTGGAGGAAACATTAATACCTCTTCAATTATTCTAGCCACTTTAGCGGCAAGCTTCTTAACTATGTTAATAATAAAAAAATGGAAATATAAATTGATGAGGAGGACAAATCAATGAATAAGAAATTATTAGTTATTCCAATGCTTAGTGTTATCATTCCAGGTTTATCAGCCTGTGGCAAGAGTGGTAGTTCAATTGATGATCCAAATAAAGCCAATCTTCACGTTCTTACCTTGAATAAAGGTATTGGCACTAAATGGCTTGAAAATGCTGCGGATATTTTCAATGAATTGTATGCAGATTCCGAAGATTTTCAACAAGGTCGTAAAGGTGTTAAAGTCTCAATTATTGGTGATACTAAACTCGATGGTGATTATTTAAATAACGCTGTTTTAAATGATGATATTTATTTCACTGAACAAGTTGATTATCGTGATTTGGTGAGGAAGGGGAAACTTCTCGACATCTCTGATGTTTTAACCGCAGACCTTTCTTTATATGGTGATCAAACAGGAAAAACCATTTTGAGCAAGATTGATCCAACCATGGAAAGCCATCTCAATGTTGATAACAAGTATTATGGTGTTCCATTCTATGATTCATTCTATGGACTTGTTTATGATGTGACATTATGGAAAGAAAACAATTTGTATCTTTCTAACGATCCCGATGACCCATTTGTGCCTTATGGTGATCCAGCTATGTCAGTTGGTTCTGATAATATTGCCGGAACTCCAGATGATGGTTTACCAGCCACCTATGAAGAATTTGGTTTATTGATGGATGAATTAAATCAACGTGGAATTACTCCTTTCATCACTGCTGACATCGCTAAAGAATATGTCGCTGACTATTTATATAACGTCGTTGCCGATTACGAAGGCGTTGATAATATGGTTATGAACTTAACATTAAGTGGAACCGCTACTGATTTAATAACAGTGGATAATGCTGGCAACATCACAAAAATGACCCCAACTACAATCGATCAGACCAATGGTTACTTATTAACTAGACAAGCTGGCAGATATAGCGCTCTTAATTTCTTGAAGAATTACATGATGACTTTACCTAATGGTCAAGGTAGTGGTTATCGCTTCGTTGATACACACACAACCGCCCAAAGACAATTCGTTCAAAAGAACGTTGGTAGTCGTCCTGATGTTGGAATGATTGTTGAAGGCTCTTGGTGGGAAAATGAAGCTTCATCCATTATTGCCACCGAAGAAGCAAAGTCCGGCAAAAGAGATTTTGCTATTATGCCTATCCCATTTGCGAATGCTGAAAAAGCCGCCGAAAGCAACTACAAACATACATATTTATCACTTTCTAGAAGCTTTGGTGTTGTTTCGGCCAATTGTAGCAATAAGAAACTTGCCAAAGAGTTCATGAAGTTCTTACATTCAGACAGAATGCTTTCTAAGTTTACCGCTGATACTTCAATTACACGTCCTTTCAATTATGAAGTGACTATTGAAGATCAATCCAAGCTTAGCAATTACGCAAAATCACTCATTTACTTAAAACAACATTCAAATATTGTTTATCCATATTCTTCTTTGCAACTTGAAATTGATCATCCATCAGATTTTAAGAAATATTATTTCATTTGGAAATCTGATATTGATGGTACCCCATATTCCCATCCTTGGGACTATTTCAGAGACACTAGCAAAAGCCCAACAATCAAAAAATATTTTGATGGTCAATATGATCACTTCAGAGAAAGGTGGACAAAGTTTTAATTAAACTTTAGATTTTATGAATCTATTAAAAGGAAAGAAAGTAAATCGTGTAGGGAAAACTCCTGTTAAAAAAGGAGATGTCATTTTCTATGCGCTTTTACTCGTTATTCCTCTAAGTCAGATTTTGATATTCTACTTTGGAGTTAATTTCCAATCTTTCCTTTTGGCGTTTCAAACCGTTGAAAACGGAAACCTTGTTTTTGACGCTTCTAAAAACTGGAATCAATTTGCCACTGATATTCAAACCAAGATCTTTTGGACTTATATCGGAAACTCGTTCTTGGTGTATTTATTTACATCGTTAGCAGGAACTGTATTAGCGACTTTATTCTCATATTACATTTATAAAAGAAGGACATTCTGTAACTTCTTCAAATTTGTGTTGTTCCTGCCTTCATTATTACCTGCAATCCTTTTAGTTATTATGTTTAAGGGCTTTGTCGGAAACGGAGTACCTACATACTTAAACTATATTTTTGGCATCGACTTTTCTCAAATGGAAGGCGGAGGTAACGTGTTTCTTAAACAAAACACTACAACCATCGTTTTGATTACCATTTACTCTATTTGGATTTCTTTTGGTTCCCAAGTTCTTGTTTACACTGGTGCGATGGATCAAATTTCTCCAGAAGTGATTGAAGCCGGCAAACTTGATGGCACGAATTCGTTCTCCGAATTTTTCCATATCATTTTGCCTTCCATCCTTCCAACATTAGGCACTTTCTTAATTGTTGGTATCGCGTCAATATTCACCAACCAGAACAACTTATTTAATTTCTATGGTGGTGGTGGACCACATGAACATTATACGATTGGTTATTATATTTATTTGAAATTAAAAGATGGTGAGGCTAACTACCCATACGCTTCATTTATCGGTTTAGTTTGTACCTTATTTGTTTTGCCTCTAACTTTCGGAGTCAGAAAACTAATTAACAAAGTGAGCAAATGATTATGAAAAAGATTAAGTTAGGGACAAGCAAACATTTCAGTGTTACAAAAGGTAAACCATCAATTACCACAGTTTTTGTGTTCATTTTATTAATCATTTATACACTAGTGCTATTTGTTCCAATTGTTTGGTCGATATACGCTTCTTTAGCTGATAGTTACACCTTTGGTGATGTTTTTGATCCACAATATCCAAATTTATCAAAATCACTTACTTTGAGCCTTGATAATTTTAGGTTTGCTTGGGAAGAATTGACAATTACCATCACAACTTCTGGTGGAACAAGAGAGACATTTAACACAATTGGATTGCTTGGCAATAGTGTTATGTATTCCACAATATCTTCCTTATCATTTACTATCTGTCCAGTAATCGTTGCATACGCAACATCAAGATTCAAATATGGTTTTTCCAAAATCGTTTATGGATTTGTTGTCGTAGCGATGTCTTTGCCTATCGTTGGCAATATGGCAAGTGAAATTCAAATGTTACACAACTTAGGAATGTTTGACACGATTATCAGTATGGTGATTTTAAGATTTAACTTCTTATCGATTTATTTCTTAATCTTACACGCGCAATTCTCTTCTATTCCTAACGATTATTCAGAAGCCGCAAAAGTTGATGGAGCTAGTAATTTAAGAATTATGCTTCAAGTAGTGATTCCACAATCATTAAATACGATTGTTACTGTCTTTATTCTTTCATTCATCACTTATTGGAACGATTATCAAATTCCATTACTATATTTGCCAAGCTATCCAACCGCTGCTTATGGTATTCATAACTTCATTTATAATCCAGATAGCACAATGGCGACAGTTCCACATCAAATGGCAGTCGCAGTCTTATTAACATTGCCTATTGTTATTGTCTTTGTTGTATTTAACAAACGTCTAAGAGTATCTGTTGCTATGGGAGGTATTAAAAGCTAATTTATGAAACTTAAGAAATTATTAATATTCTCTCTTTTGGGTTTGCCTTTAGCGATATCCGCTATTAGCTGTAGTGCTTCCAGTATTTCTGCTATTAGACTTTTGTGTGCAACAGAAAATAACGATGTCTTTATTGGTGATTTTGTTAATGTCGAAACTAGACGCTTAGAGTATCAAGGTGAATATCAGGATGTTTTTGGCGTCATTGTTAACCCTGATGGTGATACTTATCAAGGTAAATCATTCACAGTTAGCGAAGCAGGATTATATCAAGTTGTCTATCGCGCTTATTTCGGTCATCATAGAGAAGAACAAGTAGTGAATTACTTGTGTAAGAGAAAGAGTAGTGACTTCTTCACGATTACTAATCCTGTTGATATTTCATATGGCGAATATCGACATGACTTTGCTAACTACCATAACGAAGGCGTGATTATCGACATGAAGAGTGGAACTGAAATTCTCTTTAACACTCCTCTCTCTATCGACGATTTCATGAATGATCAAGTTCAAACCCGCCCAGGAAAAGGATATAAAGACCGTTCTTATGGTATGGGTGCTAACCCATTAATTGATTTCCTTATTGATCCTAGCGAAGCGATGTCTGCTGATTTTAGTACACTTACTATTCGCTTAACTGACTCTATTGATAAAACCAACTATGTTGATATTCATATTGAAGACGCATATCTGGGCGCTTATTCAGACTCATGGACAATGTCTAACGTCAGAATTGGTGCTTCCTGTAACTGGCAAATGGGCTGGGAATGGGATGGCACAGCTGATGGCAATCCTTCAGTAAGCAATGTTGGCAAATTCCATAATGGTATTGGAGGAACGGGTCTTAATCTTTCGTTCCGCGCTTCTCATCATGCGAACATGATTAATTCCGCGAAGATTTTATATTGCGCTGCTAATAGTAGATTCTATAATTGCTTAGGTTCGTTAGAGAGCACCACCAGCTTCTCATATTTCGTGAATGATTTAAGTGATCCTATCGTTTATGGCAATAGTGCTTGGGAAGGATTTAAGAGTGGAAAATTCTACTTGTCCATTATTCCTACATCTTTCTCTAACGCTACTGCTCGATTATTAATCAAATCGGTTGGTCGATATTCTTTTCCAAGTGAAGTTTTAGCGGATGAAGTCGCTCCAACTATTTCTGTAGATACATTAGGTTATGAAGATAAATACTTACCACACGCGGTTGTTGGTAAATCATATCCAATCTTCAATGCTACTGTCAGCGATAATTATGATTCAGATTTAAATTGTCACACCAGTGTTACTTATCGGGACTCAATAAATAAAAAAGATATCGATGTTTCTGTTGTTAATAATACATTCAAAGCTAACAAATCTGGATTCTATACGATTAAATATGAAGCTAGAGATAAAAGCGGGAATGCCGCTGATGTGATTACAAAACGCATCATCACTTCAGATACCGTGGATGATGTTGTGTTGTCATTACCAACTAGTGAAAAAACTGTTAGCGCTTTTGAAAATGTAACAATTCCAAATATTAATGATGTTGAAAGTGTTGGTGGAGTAGAAAATAGTAGAATCGCTATTAAAAGAAGAGTCATCGATCCAAGAGGTAAAGAATTAATCATTGAAGGCGATGAATTCCGTCCATCTTTAGTTGGTAATTATCAAGTGATTTTCACTGGAGCAGATTATGTTGGAAATACTGGTGAAGTTACTTATACGATTCATTCTCAAGAATTAAGCAACCCTGTATTCGTTACCGAACCAAACTTACCTCCAGCGTTGATCAATGGATTTAAGTATAGTTTTGACAATATATCTGCAATCGAAACCAAAGATGGTGAAGTTGTTTATGTTATTCCTGAAATATTAGTTAATGGAGAACCATATACTGGTTCATATACCGCAAGCGGAACAACTGCGACAATAACATATAAAGCAGTAGGAGAATCATCATATTCTACTTATGATGTCAATTTAAGTGTTATTGATGTCACTAGTGATGAAGGTGGTTTACATCATTCCAAATATTTTGTAGGTGATTATACGGCTGTTGAAAGCATTTATCGTGAATCTAATAATGTTACATTGAGTGGTTTAGCGGAAGGTTATTCAACATTCATCAATGCTTTGAATCCAAATCTATTCTATTTAGGATTGCGATTAATTGATGGACAAACAAATATGAGAACAGCAAGCGTTAAGCTCACTGATTCAAATAATCAAAATATTCATGTAACGTTTGATATTGATTTAGTTAATAAAAAGATTAAAGCTCCATATCTTCCTGAACTTGATTTTAGCTTCTCCGAAGATAGCATTGGTTTAGAATATAACGACGAAATTAAAGCCTTCTATGACACCAATCAAAATAAACTTGGCACCCTTTTAAGAGATGATAATGGTAACGTCTTTAACGGATTTACAGGTGGTGTCTATTTGTCTGTTGGATTTAAGGATGTTAGTAGCCAATCAAGCTTAGCAATTGAAAAGATTTGCAACCAACCAATTGGCTATAGAAGCAAAGGTAAAGATCGTATTCAACCAACAATTAGATATAATTCGCCTTTAGTATCTGAACAACAAAAAGGAAGAGAATTCAATTACCCAACATTTGAAGCATTTGATGTTTTAAGTGACATCTCAGAAACATCAATCAAAGTAACGAAACCAAATGGCACATCAATCAGTGGTGATAAAGACATGACTGAAACATTCACGATTGTAGAAACCGGTGACTACAATATTACATATATTGCAAAAGACACCGCAAATAACACTAAAAAGATTATTGAGCTCATCTCTGTTTATGATGATTTAGCACCAACAATTAGTGTGAAAAACCCACCAGGAACCATCTATTCACTAAATAGCGCTTTTAAGATTCCAGAATACACCGCCAATGACGAAAGCGGTAAATACACCGTTGATGTGATTTTGATTTTACCAACCAACGAAATGAGAATCTTAACACATCACGTTCACGATGAAGAAGCGGAAGAAGTTGATGTTATTGAATACGCTTTGGATCCAGAAAAAGAGATTTATAACGAAAGTTTCATTATTAATAAAACAACATGTAGATTACAACAAGTAGGAACTTATCGACTAAGATATGTGGTCTATGATACTGCATATAACACTACAACCTTAGAGTACAGTTTCGTTGTTAAATAGGAGGAGAATAAGATGAAAAAGAGATTATTAATGCTTGCTTCATTAGTTGCAGCTTTAACCTTAAGTAGCTGCGCGCCATCTTCCTCTAGCGACGAACAAAAAGAAGGTCCAGTAGTTATCAAAGATAAATTTATCATGGAGAATAACGTTTCTACTTATTCTTTGGTTTTAAGCAAGAATCCTCAATCTAAGGAAACCTTTGCAGCGTCTGAATTTACTTATTTCATGAAAGAAGCGACTAATTATTCTTTCCCAGTTATCACTGAAAAAGATGTGAGAAAAGGACAACACTATATTTCTTTAGGTTTTACTGAGCAATTTACTTCTAACTTCCCAAATTATGATTATTCGGTCCTTGATGGCACTCAATCTGGATATTTTATCTCCACCAAAGATGAGAACATCTATATCGTTGCTAGTAATGATTTCTCTGGCGATGGAGTTTTATATGGTATTTATGATTTATTAGAAGATTTAATTGATTATCGTTATTACCACGATACAGAAATCTATTTTGAAGAAAAATCAACGATTAATTTAATTGATTATAAAGAGACTTTTGTGAACTACAGCTATGACATGCGTAGTATCTCTACCGTGTACACATATACGAGAGATTTGCATAGTAGACGCATGAGATTAATTAACAACTCTCGTGGTTCAGAATGGATGCGTGCCACTTGGGGACATAGTCAAATTCAAAAGATTTTAGGTCCTTGGATGATTGATGAAGATGATCCAGAAGGAAGAACGTATGGACAAACCCATCCAACTTGGTTTACCGACCCTAATATGCCTAAACCAGCAAGCGATGGATTAATGATTGATAACTGCCTTAACTGGTGCGCCGGTCCTGAGATTGAACGAGTTGTCGCTAATAAACTTATTAAATTTATCGATAATGAAAAATCCTGTAAATTTGTAATGTGCGCTCAAGAAGATAATAGTAGCACTTGTGCTGCTCTTCCTGGAGTTCAAGAAGCCCTTGATACATGGGCTAAAGGATCATATTCAGCCTTACAAATCTATTTTATGAATCATGTTATTGAATTAGTGGAAGAGTGGGTTCAAAAAGAGTGCCCTGAAAGAGAATTGCAGTACGTAATCTTTGCTTATCACACCACATTAGAACCACCTCTAGACTCTAATGGCAATCCAGTTATTTCTTGTCACGAAAAATTAAGAATTTATATTGCACCTATTAGATGTAATTACTCAGTTCCACTTTCTTCTCCAATTAATAAAGATACTTATCGTATTTTTGAAGGTTGGGACAAAGCCGCTCATGGAAAGATAATCGTTTATTTATACGATTTGAATTATCGTATGTATTTCGTGAACTTCAACAACTTTGGTTCTTGCGGTGGATTTTATCAAGAATTATTAAAATACGGCATTAAATACATCATGACTCAAGGCGTTAGTGATAGTAACGCTCCATGTTTTGATGAGATGCGTGTTTACTGTGAATCTAATCTAATGAGAAACGTCAATTTGAACTATGACGATTTGGCATACGACTTTATCGAACAATATTATAAAGATGTTGCTCCTCAACTAAAAGAACTCTATGACATGATTAGAAATAGATATTCTTATTATCAAACATTAGTCAATCCTTCTAGTGGTGGCACCACTGGTAGCATTGATAACACCGAATTATATCCACTTACTTTTGTACGACAAATGGATAAGGTGATTAAAGAAGCATTTGATGTGATTGAAAAATATAAGAACATCGATCCTGAATACTACAACTTGTTGTATTTAAGAATCATGAAAGAATACTTAGCGGTTATTTACCTAAAAGTAAAACTTTATAGTGATTATTTCATCACTGAGTTAGACGAATTAAAAGAAATGTTCTATTTCTATGCAAAACAATTTAGTATCGATAAAGTTGGAGAAGGTATCCCAATTGAAGGAGCGCTCGGTTAATATGAAAACAAAGCTTTTATTACTCCCTATCTCTTTATTGTTCCTTTTGAGCGGTTGTGCAAATAGCAAAACAGAAAAGGTTGATTCGACAACTAATGAATCTACTAATTTGATCAGTTTATCTGAAAACTTCATCTCCATACCAGAAGAGAGAACCCATCAACTAACCGCAACAATTGATCCTTCTTTAAACCGCTATTTAAGATTCTGGTCAAGTGATAACGAAGATATTGCTACTGTTGATGAAAACGGAATGGTGTCCGCGGTCAAAAAAGGCAACACTATTGTGGTTTTACAAGTTGGTCAATATTTCGCTAGATGCGCAGTTGAAGTAACCGATTATTCACCAAATGAGACACTCTCTGTCGCGTTTTCGAAAGATCATTATAACTTAAACGTTAACGATGAATACGTTCTTAGCCCAGTTATAAAATTTGGCAATGAAGTGATTAATAACTATCAAATAACCTTTGAAAGTAGTAACGCAAATGTCGCCACTTATTTAGCAGAGTCTTCATCTATTAAGGCTGTTGGACCAGGAGAATGCGATATTTTATTCACATTTGCCTATTTAACTTATAGTGTTAAAGAATTAATTTATGTTAATGTTTATGAGTAAGCATGGAAAAAATTAATTTTGAACACGTAACTGTCTATTTTGAAAACACAAAAGATAATATCGTCACCGCGCTTGATGATATATCTTTTTCATTTATTGCGAACAAGATTAATGTTGTTGTCGGTTATTCAGGAAGTGGTAAGTCAACATTGTTAAAATGTTTAACTGGCTCTTTGGTATATAACGGCAAAATTCTTTTTGATGATACGGATATTGAACCAATTCCTGTTCAAAAAAGAGGACTATCTTACATGGATCAAAACATCACTTTATATCCAAATGCGAATGTTTATGAAAACATCATGTTCCCATTAAAAGCAATGAAAGTGGAGCACGATATCGCTGATCAAGCGATTAAAGATATCGCTGCTAAATTAGATATCAGCCTTCTATTAACTAGAAAGACAAAATTTTTATCAATGGGCCAAGCTAGTAGAGTCTATCTTGCTAGAACACTAATCAAAGATAGTGATATCTATCTATTTGATGAGATATCTAAGAACTTGGATCCTGTTATCGCTAAAGAGATTTCGTTGTTAGTGAAAAACTATCTTGTTGAAAATAACAAAACTGGAATTTATGTTACTCACAATATTAATGAAGCGACAGCAATCGCCGATTATATTTATGTCCTAAACGAAGGTAAACTTGTTGGAATATATACCCCGAAAGAATTTGTAACAAGTGATAACGAAATAGTGAAATCCTTACTCGTAGAATAATATGAAAAAGAAAAAGCCATTATTTTCAAATGACGATTATCAATACTCTTCTCTTCCTACCACTAGAAAAGAGGCTTTTAAGGATGTCTACCGACATAATTTTAAGACCATTACTCTTTCTGGGTTATTTCTTTTACTATTTTCCCTTCCTTTGGTCATCTTTCTAGCGGTGATGGATTTTGGAAAGTTGGGAATGACTCCAGAACGTTTTGGTGAAGAAGAATTAAAGGCCGTATTGTTCTTGTGGGACATCATTGTTAACGCAGGAGCAGTCGTTTTACTCTACGTTGTTCTTATCGGTCTTATGGGAGCGACGAGAGTTCTCAAATTGCTCGTTTGGCAAGAGGGAATCGACTTCTCTTATGATTTTAAGCAAGGTATTAAGGAAAACTTTAAGCATTTCTCTTTGTTGTATTTGTTCGGTGCGGTTATTTATTTAGGAACTTACGCCGTTTATATTTTCTTGTTCAATTTCTTGATTGGAATTTGGCTCATGATTTTATTTATCATTATCTTTGTTTCAATTGGGGTGTGGAATATTTTTGTGATAAATGTCTATCAAACGACATTGTGGAATTACATTAAAAACGCTGTTTTTTTCTTTTCGAAATGCATTCCATTAACTCTCCTTTATGTTGTGATGATTGTATTCCCATTTTTTGCGGTTTTTATTCCAGTATCAGGACTTACAATTGTTATTAAATATCCAGTTATTTTAGCAATGCTAATATTTTATTATCCATTTTTAATAGTAATTGGATACTTATATTCTTTGACCAAATTTGATTTGTTTATCAATAAGGATAATTATCCAGAAATCTATCGAAAAGGATTATACGACATCAACAAAAAATAATTTTTGTTCAACAAAAAGAAAGAATCGCTATCCCTTGCTGCGTTATCTTATAAATATAAGAGGACATATTTTATGAAAAAAATTCGTTCTATCGTTTTTGCTGGCTTTTTATCATTGCCACTTATTTTGGCAAGCTGTGGAAACGGCCCACAAGAAAAGAGATACAACATTACTTTTTTGGATGAAGATCAAACCCAATTAAGCGTTGTCTCAGTTAAAGAAGGTGAAATGCCTGTTTATGATAAAGAGAATCCTACCAAGGCATCAACTGATCAATATGACTACGCATTTAAGGGTTGGACACCAGAATTAGTTGTTGCTACCAAAGATGCAACATATACCGCGACATATTCTTCTACAGTTAGAAAATACACGATTACTTTCTATGATGAAGACGGCACAACTGTTTTAGATAGTAAAGAAGTTGAATATGGCACAGTTCCTACAACGAGTGTTGTCCCTACCAAAGCATCAACAAACACAAAAGTTTATACGTTTGATGGATGGGATCCAACTCCTGTTGCAGTTACCAGAGAAGCGAGTTATAAAGCAACATATTCTGAAACCACAAGAAAATACACCGTTAAATTCGTTAATGGTGAGACAGTATTACAAACAGAATCACTAGAATATGGTGTAACTCCATCATATAAAGGCGATGAACCAACAAAAGAAGCAGAAGAAGGCATTACTTATAAATTTGATAGTTGGGATAAAGCAATTGTTCCAGTAGATGGTGATGCAACATACACCGCAGTGTTCCATGAAATCGATAGTCTTGGTATTTGCCGACACTGTAATAAATTCTTGGACTCAACTAAAGTTGCTGATTATTCAATTAAAGACGCAAAAGTTAATGAAATTGCTACACCTGCTATTGGATTTGAAAATGTCTATGGCAAAGCGAGTTTTGACAACGGTCCAGTGGGTATTGATCTTGATATTTCTAATTACGTGACCATATATTTTGCACTCACCCATGGCATGTCTTATTTATATGTTTATGGTGGATCCGATGAATATGCAAAATTATATAACTTGGGTTGGTTCCAATTTGTTTTGAAAAAAGATTCTGATTTGAATTGGCACGCTTATTACAAATTAGAAACCGAGACAACTTGGATTGAATCTAAAATTGATGATGGCGATAAGAACGCAACTAATTTATCTTCTCTTCTCAAATTTTATAATTGGAGTGCAGATGAACGTGCCGCCGCTCAATTATTATGTTCTGAAATTTATGCATCAGATGCGCACGAACACGCTGCTGATGATTATGGTATTTGTAAATTCTGTGGCATCTTAATTGATTCTGAAAAGGCATGCGATGCAGCAGTTAAAGACGCTCAATCAATTGACGAAGTTGCACCAAGAGGATTTAATAGCGTTTCCTCTATTAGCGGATTGTCTAATGGTAATGTAGGAGCGAGCTTTGATGTCACAAAATACAAAACGTTATATTTCTCTTTATGCCATGACATTTCATATATCTATCTATTTGGTGGAAATAATAGTGTTAATCCAACTTTATGGAAGGACGATTGGTATAATTTCCTAATGATTAAAGAGTCATCTGGTTGGATTGCATACTTTAAGAAATCGTTCGAAAGCAACTGGACGACCAATAAATCCAAAGTTGATGGTGCGACCGATCAAAATTTCTCCTCTATTTTGAGATTTTATAACTGGGATGGCAAGCTCTCATCCGCAACAGTTAAATGTACTGAAGTATACGGAATTTTAGCGTAACTTATTATTTTAATAACATGCTGGTAGTTGAAAAACTTACCAGCTTTTTTGTTGTGCTACAAAATAAAGGAATAAGATAAAAAAATAGTGTAAAAAAATATTGAACATGTACTGTACCATAAAATCATAAAGCGAAGTTTTTGTTATTAAACAAGTAAGAGCCCTTCTTTTACTTAGTTTGTTGCAATCTTTATTTAGCATAATTAGGAGGCTATTTATGAATAAGAAATTTATGCTAAGCGGTTTGTTTGCAGCTTCAATACTCGCGGTTGTCGGCGTTGTGGCTTTTGCACAAACTCCAACATCTGCAGCACTTTTTGCTGACACGCCTAGTGGTGAATGGCATCATTACAAAAAACAAGATCCAACTTCTACAAAGAAAGGAATTCGAGAATACTGGGTTGAATGTGGTGGCGGATATCAATTTGCTGCCCCAGCAACTGGTACAATCATTGATGAAGAAGGAGCACCAGATACCAGCGAATTTAAAGTAGATGATGATAGATACTTCAGCTATCAATTTGATGAAGATAATTTAGGATTTGACTATTATAATTATGGCTGCAGGATGTACAACACCGCCTCAAGTGACTATAAAGATTGGCGTGCAACCTATGAACATGATGCGTGTAAGTTCAATCTTTATAGTGATGGTGGAACCAAAATTCTTTGGAGAATTGAATTACCAAGAATTAACTATCAAAGATATCCAACTGTTACTATGAATGTCCTTGCGCCAAACTGGTATGAAGGCAACAACATGGGCCCAGAAGCAGACCAATTAACATATCACACCAACTTTGGCGGAAATAAGGCCGAAGGTAAAATTAAGCTCACATTAAAGAGCACTGGATTACATATGGAATTCAACTCTCTTGAATATGCTTCTCAACTCGCGTTTGAGAATACATTTACCGATTCAAATATTATTACCGGTTTGGCTCCAGCTTATTTCTATACTGAAGATTTATATGATAGATATTTAAATATTTCTGATGTTCAACTTTCAACCGCTGTTACCCCAGAAGATATCTATTCTTATGCTGCGGATACCACCAAGATTTCTGTTGAAAATGGTGACATTAAATTAATTGGAAGTACTGACTACTCAATCATTAGCAATGGATATGCTACAAACGAAACAGGACTTTTGATTGAAGGAAATGCAAATCCAGGTGCAGCTGTTATTACATTACCTGCTATTAATTTCAATTTATACACCGTTACCGGTTCGGTTTCTTTCAAATTTGGCGTTAGAAATAATAGTGAACCAATGTATTTTGGAAGTGGCGATTCAAAAGTTGCTCTTGGTAAGAACAGTCCAACCAGTCAAGATGATAACAATAATGGTTATGTAAACTGGGAAATGGTTATTTCTTCTAGTGGCGCATATGTCAAAAATGTTTATCAAAATCAAACATATGCCGTTACCTTGACTCAAGCTATGTTAGCTGGTACAGAAAGAATGAAAATTAGTGGCGGCGGTACTTCTATTTATAGAAGATACTTAGTTACCGACTTCTATTGGAACGTCTAGTTTCACCAATTAATTTATTTAATGGCCGCCCTGTATTATTTTGATGGGTGGCCATTATTTATACCTTTATTAACAAATTCTCAATACTGGTTAATAGTAATTGAGAAACAAATAATAGTAGCAACGCGGAGGAAAATATATGAATAATAACAAAAGATTAATTTTAGCTTCTTTTGTCACAGTTATGGCTTGTGTAGGTATTGGTCTACAATCCATTTCTACCATTCCATCCAGCGTTGTTAATTCTGTTAGTAATGCTTCATGGAGACATTATAATAGGAAAGCTCCTACAATTTCTGAAAAGGGCATTAAAGAATATTGGTCTAATTGTAGTGACCATTCTCATCAATTTGTGGCACCAGTTAGTGGCACAGTTTTAGACATGGGTTCAAATTATGACACTTCAGAGTTTGCGATTGATGATGATCGTTGGATTACATATTGTGATGAACATGGTCATAATTTGGATCAATATCATGTTTGCAGCATTTGTGGACAATTAGATGGAGAATTAGTTAGCGCGAAAGCAATTGATGGTTCTACAAGTTCATCAGATATTGATCCTGCAAAAGGCTTTAATAATGTCTTTTATGCTGGAAACATTAATAGAGGTAGCGAAGTAGGCGTTAACATTGATATCTCTACTTATGATTACATCTATTATGCTTTATATGTTGTACCACAAGAGACAATGTCTTACTTATGTGTTTATGGTGGTAACCCATCAACTTATGCGACTATGAATCCAGGTAGTTGGTATTATGTTTTGCTTTATAGAAATCAATATACAAATAAATTAGAACTTTATTTTAGACATACATTAAATGACAGTTGGGAAAGCAAGGTCTTAGATGAAGCTGATCAAACAACTACCTCATTTAAGAAAATCAGATTCTATAACTGGGAAGGATATTTGAATTATTCGGTATTTTGTAGTGAAGTCTATGCGATAGACACTGATACATATTGTGATCATACATTCGACGAACATAATGTTTGTACTAAATGCATGAAGCATAAAAACGCTTCTCAAGTTTATGATTATTCAGTTAGTAGTTCTTCTCCTTCAGATGACATTTCTGCACCAACAGGTTTCCACAATGTTTATTCTGCCACTGGCAAATCTAATGGATATAATGGTGTTGATTTGAACATTACTCAATATAATGTCATATATCTCGCCTTATATGGAACTGATTACCTACTTCCGTATAGTGGTGGACAAAATGATAATACACATAAAGTTCTACCTGGACGATGGTATTATCTCCTCTTAGAAAGAGTTGATGGTTCTTGGACTGGATATATTAGAGATAGTGCAGATGGATCTTGGGTATCTCGTACAGTGGATGGACCTAATGATCAAAACTTGAAGTCTTTACTAAGACTCTATAAGTGGGATGGTGGATTAGAGTCAGTAACAATTTATAATACCGAAGTCTACGTAGACGACACCCCTATTGTTCCGGTTGAAAATGTTAGTTCTTTAAACATCGGTGTGTGGAATGGTTCATATCATTTTACTAACACATCATCTATTGATGATTTGGTCAGTGCTGGCATTAATTTAGTAGTTGGTGTTAATCCACTTTGGAACAATAACTGGAATAATGTGCTCAATTATGCATTATCTAAAGGCGTTAAGTTTATTGTTGATCCACGCGGCTGGGATTATGAACATAGTTGTTATGCTGAATGGGATGGAACATGCCCAAGCTACGCAAATCACGATGCTGTTCTTGGCTTTATCATGTGGGATGAGCCAAGCGCAGTTAAGTATTCTCAAATAGCTCAGATGAAAGCAACATTTGATGAAGTAATGCCTAAAGATAAAATCTTTTTCGTAAATCTATTATCAAGTGCTGCTTCTTTATCAATACTTTATGAATCTGAAAAGGTTCCATGCAGTTATAGTTATTATGAAACTAATTATGCACAAGCATATCAAAATACTGTTGAACCTGATTTATATAGTTATGATTCTTATCCATTATTCACTAATGGAGAAATTAGAAAATCTTATTTTGCCTCACTGGATATTTGGAGTAACTTATCTAGAAATACCGGAGTTCCTACATGGTATACGTTCTTATCTTCATCTCATTTATCTGGTGATGGAGATGGGTATACATACGTATTACCAAGTAAAAAACAATTAGAGTGGCAAATGTCGGTTGCTTTATCGTTTGGCATCACTAACTTAATGCATTATGTTTATGCGACTAATGAGGCTAGCTATTCATGTATGGCTAATGTTGATGGAAGTACAAATGAATATTTTGCTACCGTATCTGAGGCAGATGCAAATATGCATTATCTTGGTAGTGAAATCTCTAATTATGGCTGGGAAGGAGCTACAACATATCATAACAACGCAAAAGTTAATTTGTTGTTTAAAGAACTGCAACACACTTTATCCAATTCACAAGTCGGCATTAGTAATATTTCTGCAACATCTGATTTGTTGATCGGCTCTTATGTTAAAGAAGGCAAGCATGCATATCTAGTTACTAATTCAGGAATTAGCACTGATTATTCAAGTACATGGTCTTCTAAGTATAGAGACTATAATGCAAATGTTGCTTATACGAATCAAGCAAATACAGTTTCATTAACATTAAATTCTAACTTTAGTGGAGCGTATGTTATCAAAGATGGTGAAAAGACATATGTTGCCGCTAGTAACAATACAATAAGTATTAGCTTAGATGCTTACGGAAGTGCATTTGTTATCCCTGTTATCTAATTATCATTGAAATCATCTTAACAATAAATCATATTATAAAAGGAATAGTTATAACTATTAAGGACATCTATTATGGCAAAAAGTAGACTTATCGGTGATTATCCTGTAATTGGTATTCGCCCAACAATCGACGGAAGGCGCGGAAAGATTAAAGTACGTGAATCTTTAGAAGAACAAACAATGAACATGGCGAAAGCCGCTGCTAAGTTAATTGAAGAGAACGTTTTCTATTCAAATGGAGAACATGTTAAAACAGTGATTGCTGACACTACGATTGGTAGAGTAGCAGAAGCAGCAGCTTGTGCTGATAAATTTAAAAAAGCAGGTGTTGATATCACTTTAACCGTTACGCCTTGTTGGTGTTATGGTGCTGAAACTATGGACATGGATCCAATGACTATTAAAGCTGTTTGGGGATTTAATGGCACCGAAAGACCTGGAGCAGTATATCTCGCTAGTGTTTTAGCCACTCATTCTCAAAAAGGTTTACCTGCATTTGGTATTTATGGTCATGATGTTCAAGATGCAGATGATACTTCTATTCCAGAAGACGTTAAAGAAAAGATTTTAAGATTTGCTAGAGCTGCTGTTGCTGCTGCGACAATGAGAGGCAAATCATATTTACAAATTGGTTCTGTGACTATGGGTATTGGTGGATCTATTATCGATCCTAACTTCTTTGAAGAATACCTTGGTATGAGAGTGGAATCAGTGGATGAAGTTGAAATCATTAGAAGAATGGATCAAGGCATCTACGACCAAGAAGAGTATAAGAAAGCCCTTAAATGGGTCAAAGAATATTGCAATCCAGATTTTGACAAGAACCCTAAAGAACTCCAAAAAAGTGATGAACAAAAAGAAAAAGATTGGGAATTCACTGTTAAGATGGCCTGTATCATTAAAGACCTCTATAACGGAAATAAGAATTTGAAAGGATGGGAAGAAGAACAAGTCGGACATAACGCGATTGTTGGCGGATTCCAAGGACAAAGACAATGGACTGACTTCTATCCAAACTGTGACTTCCCAGAAAGTATCCTCAATTCAACATTCGACTGGAATGGCGCTAGAGAACCATACGTGTTAGCAACTGAAAATGACACGCTCAACGGTGTTTCTATGCTCTTTATGAAATTGTTAACCGGAAGAGCCCAAATGTTTTCTGATGTTAGAACATATTGGTCTGGTAGTTCAGTTAAGAGAGTAACTGGATATAACATTGAAGGCCACGCGAAAGACGCAGATGGTTTCTTACACCTTATTAATAGTGGTGCGACCTGTGTAGATGCATGTGGCGAAGTTAAAGATGAAAAAGGAAATCCTGTCATGAAGAAGTGGTGGGAAGTTAATGATAATGATATTAAGACCATGATGAAACACACCACATGGCCTGCTGCGGACTTAGGATATTTTAGAGGTGGCGGATATTCCTCAAGATTTGTCACAAGAGCAGAAATGCCAATGACAATGATTAGACTTAACCTTGTTAAGGGATTAGGACCAGTCTTACAAATTGTTGAAGGTTGGAGTGTAAATCTTCCTGATGAAGTCACTGATACTTTATGGAAGAGAACAGATTATACATGGCCATGCACTTGGTTCACTCCACGTATTACAGGTAAATATCCATTTACATCCGCATATGATGTGATGAATAACTGGGGCGCGAACCATGGTGCGATTTCTTACGGCCACATTGGTGCGGATTTAATCACTTTGGCCTCAATCCTTAGAATTCCAGTTTGTATGCACAATGTTCCAGAGAAAGACATTTATCGTCCAAGTGCCTGGAGTGCGTTTGGCATGGATAAAGAAGGACAAGACTATCGTGCTTGTGAAGCATATGGTCCAATGTATAAGAATATTAGAAAATAACAAGAGTTCTTTAGGAGGATAGCTATGGCAACTATATCTTTAAAAAGTATCAATAAAATATATCCGAATAATGTTCAAGCAGTGTTTGACTTTAATTTAGATATCAAAGACAAAGAGTTTATTGTTTTTGTTGGACCTTCTGGATGTGGAAAATCCACAACCCTAAGAATGATTGCGGGTCTTGAAGATATTACTGCAGGTCAACTTTATATTGATGGAGTGATGGTTAATGAAGTTGAGCCTAAGGATCGCAATATTGCCATGGTCTTCCAATCTTATGCGTTATATCCTCATATGACTGTTTTTAACAACATGTCATTCTCTTTAAAGCTTCGCAAGATTAAGTTCCAAGTTTTTGAGGAAAATCCTGAAGCAGACGCTTTAAAAGAAAAGAATCTCGTCTTATTTAAAGAGATCGATAAAATAAATCGTGCAATAAAAAAGAAAAATGAACCAAAAGAATTGCTTGATAAGCGTGAAGAATTGCTCGATGAAATTTATGAAAATGAAAATAAAAGAAAATTGTTACTTGCTCCTTTAAAAGGAATCAGTGACGTTGAAATCAAAGATGTCGAGAATTTAATTAAAAAAATTAATAAAGATATAGAGGCTTCTAAAAAATCTCTTGAGAAGGCTAAAAAAGATGTAGAAAAACTTAATGTGATGCTTTCTAATCCTAAAACCAAAGAGAAAGATATAGAAGAAATCAATAAATCACTAAAGATGCTTGATGATTATCAAAAACTAACTTTAGAAGGTATTAAACAAAAAGAGCATCAAATAAAAATAAGCGAAGAACAATTAGAATATTATAAGAATAATGAAGTTAATTTAGTGAAGTATCGTAAACACACTCCTTATGAAATAAAACTAGAAGTTTATAAAGCTGCTAAATTATTAGATTTATCTAGATATTTATTTAGAAAACCCGCTGCATTATCTGGTGGTCAAAGGCAACGTGTCGCTTTAGGAAGAGCAATTGTTAGACATCCAAAAGTGTTCTTAATGGATGAGCCATTATCTAACCTTGATGCAAAATTAAGAGTACAAACTAGAAATGAAATTGCTCGTATTCATGAATCTGTTGATGCAACCACAATCTATGTTACTCACGATCAAACTGAAGCAATGACAATGGCGGATCGCATCGTAGTTATGAAAGATGGCTATATTCAACAGATTGGTACCCCAAAAGAAGTTTATTTCAACCCTAACAATATTTTTGTTGCTGGTTTTATAGGCTCTCCTGCGATGAATTTCTTTGAAGGAAAAATTCAAAAAGATAGATTTGTGTTTTCCGGAGAAGGTGATGCTTATGTCAAACTTGAAAAGAAGCAACTTGATTTATTGAAGGAATATGAAGATAAAGAATTGGTCCTTGGTATTAGACCAGAATCTATCTTCTTTAAAGGCGATGTAAATAACGCAAAACCATCTAACATATTAAAATCAATTTGTGATTATGCAGAGTTATTGGGCCGCGAATTGGTGATATATAGCAACATAAATGGACAAAAAGTCATTATCAAATCCTTGATTGAAAATGAAGTTGGCAATAATGACAAGATTGAATTCTGCTTCAATAACGACGATTTATATTTCTTTGACAAAGAATCAAGTAGGAGAATTAAATAATGCTTATTGATTTCTTAGGTGATTCAATAACCGAAGGGGCAATGGCGTCGTCTCAAGAAAAATGTTACGTTGAAAGAGTTGGCCAAATACTTGGTTGCAAAGTTATCAATCACGGTATTAGTGGCACTCGATTTGCCCGTCAAATCAAACCATCAGAATGCCCAAGGTTCGATTTAGATTTTTGTTATCGAATTAAAGATTTAAATCCAAAAGCAGATTTAGTATTTGTGTTTGGTGGCACTAACGATTACGGACATGGTGATGCCCCAATTGGTAAGAACGGTGACTCTACTCCGGAAACATTTTATGGGGCCGTTAATTACCTTTGTAAACATCTATTAGAACTATATCGAAAAGAACAAATCACGTTTATTCTTCCTCTTCGTAGAAGGAATGAAAATAATCCATATGGAGAAGGCAAAAAAGAAAAACCATCTTTATCATTGGACGGATACACGAGAATAATTATTGAAGTCTTGAATGAATACCAGATTAAGTATTTAGACTTTAGAAATGATTTTGGTGAACCGGACTATAACTCGTTATACGCTGATGGATTACATCCAAACGATTTAGGACACGAGTTGCTTGCCAATTTGATTGTTGATTTTGTCAAAAACAAATAACTGCTTTATAGTAAACTTAGATTATGAAACCTCTATACATTAAAAATTTTGAAAAACTAGGATTTGGACTCTTTGTCCATTTTGGTCTTTATAGTGTTCTAGGAAAGGGCGAATGGTATGAACATGTTTATGATGTTAATAAAGATGAGTATCATAAACTCGCCAATAAATTTAAAGTTAATAAATCTTGGGCAACTAATTTAGTAAAGACTGCCAAAAAAGCTGGAGCTAGATATATCACTTTAACAACAAGGCATCATGATGGTTTTTCTTTATATGATACATGTGGATTATCTGACTTCGATGCCACTCATTCATTAGTTAAAAGAGATTTAGTAAAAGAATTTGTTGAAGCATGTAACAAAGAAGATATTATTCCAATGTTTTATCACACTTTAATCGATTGGGATAACAGCGACTATCAAAATAACTTCCCAAAATATATTGATTATCTCTTTAAGAGTGTAGAAATATTATGCACTAAATACGGTCGTATTGGTGGATTTTGGTTCGATGGATATTGGGATAAAGCAAACGCTAATTGGAAATTTGACTCCTTATATAAAATGATAAGAAAACATCAACCTGAGGCAATTATAATAAATAACACTGGATTATCTGCTTTAGGTGAGGTCAGCCATTATGATATTGATGCTGTTACTTTTGAAAGAGGAAAACCTTTTGTGGTTTCTTCTAAAGACGGCAAAGAAAGAGCAGGAGAAGTTTGTGATTCTTTAACTGATCACTGGGGATACGCTAAAAACGATATAGTGTTTAAGAGTGTTCCATATTTAATTGAAGAGCTTACTGATTGTCGATATAGCAAATGCAATCTATTGCTTAATGTTGGGCCTCTTGCTAATGGAGAATTAAGACCTTTAGAAAAATATACACTCCTTGAATTTGGCAAATGGATTAAGATGCATAGGCACATCATTTTTGATTGCAAGCCTAGTGAATTAAAGGCTACAAATGCAATTATATTTGAAGACGATAAATATTATTACGCCTTGATTAATAATGTCCCAATGAGCGCTAACGAGAACGTTACTCGTCAACAAAGTAGACCACAAGTTACGATCCACACAGATAGAAAAATAGTGGATGCTAAATATTTAGATGTGAATGATCAAAAAATGGTGATCAATCAAAAAACACACACGTTTGAAGTGCTTCCATTTATGTATGGAAATAGTCTTTCAACAAGGGTTGTTAGATTTAAACTAAAATAACTCATCTTTTGAAAGGGAAGTTAACAATATGAACAAAGCAGATATCCTTTCAAAATTTAATATCACTGAAAGAGTCCTAGAATGTTTTCCTACTGGAAACGGACACATCAACTCAACCTTTTTAGCTAAAACAGACACAAAGAAGTCTTATATACTTCAAAAGATAAATAGCAATGTCTTTAAAAATGTTGATCAGCTAATGAACAATATCTTTTTAGTCACTGACTATTTAAGAAGCAATGGCTTTGAGACATTAGAAATAATTAAAACAAAAGATGATAAAAACTATTTTCAAGATGAAAACGATTATTATCGCCTATTTGCGTATGTCGATAACACGATTTGTTATGAAGGTGTAACAAATTTAGAACAAGTATTTAATGCTGGAAAAGCATTTGGGTTATTACATAAATCTCTAAAGGGATTTGATGCTTCTAAGTTAGATGAAGTCATTCCTAATTTTCATAACACCAAAAAGAGATATAACGATTTATTAGACGCGATTAAAAATGATTGCTCTAATAGAGTAAAAGACTCTAAAGAAGAAATAGACAACTTAATGAAGTACGAAAAAGATTATTCGGTTGTCGTTAACGCTTTAGCTAATAAAGAAATAAGTTTAGCGGTTACACATAATGATCCAAAAATTAATAATGTATTATTTGATAAAACTAGTGGAGAGATAAGAGCGGTAATTGATTTAGATACAGTTATGCCTGGTAGTTATTTATATGACTTTGGTGATGCGTTAAGAAGTCTATTTACCGGTGAATATGAAGACTCAAAAGACTTATCCAAAATTGGTGTCGACTATCAAATATTTAAAATGTATACGTTAGGCTATTTAAGCGAAATGAAGGATGTTTTAAATGATAAAGAAATATCTCTTTTAGCCTTTTCCTCATTCCTATTAACAGTTGAATCTGCGATTAGATTTTTGACGGACTATCTTAACGGTGATGTCTACTTTAAAACCGACTATAGTGAGCATAATTTAATAAGGGCAAGAACGCAAATAAAGCTCGCTAATGAGATATATGAGAACCTCCCTAAATTAGAGAAGATAGTCAAAGAGTGTTTGCACGAAAAAATGTAAAAAAGTGGCTTTTTGCGCGAAAAAATACGTCAAAAATGGCTTCTAGTTACTGAAATAGATACTTGGAAAGGAGAATGTTGCCTAATTGAATTCAGGGCAAAATTAGGTAACGAATGCGATAATGGTTGCTAAGATTTTAGAAGTAATTATGTTGGCTCTATTTGGCTTTAGTTGGCCATTCAATTTAATGAAGTCAATCAAGTCCAAAAGCACAAAAGGAAAGAGCTTGTTATTCTTAATACTTATTGATATCGGCTATATATCAGGAATCACATCAAAATTCTTTTTGGAATCATTTGTGTGGTCCACTGACTGGTGGGTCTTTGCTATTTACGTGATTAACTTCTCTTTTGTCTCTGCTGACCTAGTTATGTACTTTATCAATAGAAAAAGAGAAAAAGATATGACGCTTAGTATGGGGGTTTAACTATTATGAAAAACTTTTTAGAATCATGCTTCGTTAAAGAAGTTAGCGAGATTACTAACAATATGTATCGTCAAGGATGGGATGAACGTAATGGTGGAAACATCTCTTATTTGATTGATGAAGAATATGTTAGAGAATATTTTCCTAAAGATGTTTTTCTTAGAGATATTGAATTAGGTTTTACCGCTGACGAAAGTTTAAAAAACAAATACTTTCTAGTTACTGGAACTGGTAAATATTTTAAGAATGTTATTAAAGATCCTGAGAGCAATCTTGGATTAGTCAAAATAGATAACAATGGACATGTTGCTCATTTATTGTGGGGATATAAAGATGGTGGGAAGATGACCAGCGAATTCCCTGCTCATTTAATGAGTCACGCGGCTAGATTAAAGTTGAATCCAAAGAATCGTGTTGTTATGCACACTCATCCAACATATACAATTTGTATGGGAGCGTGTCTACCAACCGATGATGTTATCTTTACTAGAAAACTATGGAAATCAAATACTGAAGCAGTTGTTGTTTTCCCAGAAGGCATAGGTGTTTTACCTTGCATGATATGCGGCACTAATGAGATTGGTGAAGCCACTGCTAAAAAGATGGAAGAATATCGTCTTGTTTCCTGGACAAACCATGGAATATATGGGGTTGGAGAAACAATCGATGAAGCATTTGGATTAATTGAAACAGTTGAGAAGACTGCGCAAATATACATGATTTCTTTAGGGCACGTTGTTAATGAAATCCCTGATGAAGTGATTCTTGGTCTTGCTAAATTATGGAATGTAAAAATTAAGCCAGGTGTTATTGATGAATAAATATTATTTAGCCATAGATCTTGGTGCTTCTAGCGGGCGACATATCATTGGATATGTCAAAAATAATGGAATCGTTTTAAAGGAAATATATAGATTTAAAACTTCAATGGAAGAATCTATTGATGGTTTAGTGTGGGATTTTAATCGCATCTTTTGTGAAGTAAAAAATGGAATTAAAAAAGCATTTAAAAGATATCCAAATATTGTTTCTTTAGCAATTGATGCTTGGGGTGTCGATTATGTTTTGATGAATGGTGACAATCCTATTCCCCCTTTTTATGCATATCGTAATGAAAGAAACATCATAGCGAGTAAAAAAGTTGATAAGATTATTCCATTTAATGAATTATATAAAATGACTGGAGTTCAATTTGCTAGCTATAACACAATATATCAACTCTTCTCAGATAAAATGCTTGGTAGGATTCAATATGCAACCGATTATTTAATGGTGCCTAATTACCTTGTTTATCTATTAACAGGAGTAAAGACACACGAATACACGAATGAATCGACTACAGGCCTGTTAAATCCATTAACAGGCAAATATCTTCCTTCATTAATAGAAAGACTCGAACTGCCAGATTCCCTCTTTGACTCAAAAATATCTTTTGCTGGAGATTATGTTGGTGAATTACTTCCTGAAATACAAAAAGAAGTAAACGGAAATTGCAAAGTGGTCTTATGTGCATCACATGACACTGCCAGTGCGTTTGAATCTATAGATATCGATGATGAATCAATCTTTATTTCTAGTGGAACATGGTCTTTATTAGGCGTGAAGTCATCTAAACCAATCATCTCCGAAAAAACCATGGAAGCAAATTACACGAATGAAGGCGGCGTTGGATACATAAGGTTTCTTAAGAATATTCCAGGTATGTGGATTGCCAATAGATTAAAGGCGGAGACTAAACTCACCCAAGAATTTATTGATAAAAACATTGATACAACTAGTTACAAGGTGAGTTTTGACATTAATGATAATAGTTTAACTGCACCAAAAAGTATGAAAAAAGCATTACTTTCATTATTAGAAAAATGTCCTCCTCGTAGCGACTTAGAATTATTCGCATCTATTTATCGTTCGATGGCAACATCATATAAGAACGCCATTGAATCATTAGAAAATATCACACACAAGAAATATAAAAAGATAGTGATAGTTGGCGGAGGAGCAAAGAATGAGTATCTCAATCAAATGGTTGAAGAATATACAAAAAAAGAAGTTGTTCCAAAACCTATTGAAGCAACCGCGCTAGGAAATATCAAAATTCAAATGAAGGCTAATTAAAACATTACTGCAGGCAAAAATCATGAATAAGAAAATTCAATTTGTAGTGGATTGGTTTGGAAAGAATGCGAAGATCTACAAAAAAGGCGATAAGTTGCTTGCTGATATTAAATGTAATGAAAGCGCATTGTTCTATTGGTATATGCAATATAGTGAAACATTTACGATAATTTCACCACAGCCGTTAATCGATAGAGTTAAAAATGAAGCAGAGAGGATAGTTGCTAAATATGAGTAAGACAGAAAGATTGAATGAACTGTTCGAAAAATGGAAAAAAGCTCACGCTGAAGAATCTGAAGACAATACCAAAAAAACAATAAGCGGGAATAATATTAAGGCATATTTCTTTGAAAAAGATGGAATTATCGATGAAGATTCTTTCGATAAAGAAAAGACAAAAGTGTTGTTTATTTCCGCTGAAGCAAACGCAGATGAATATAATGCGAAAGAAGGCATATCTGAAACAGATTATAGACAATGTTACCTCTCATATTTTAAAGATGGCAAGGATAACTGGGGCGGGAAGATGAGAGAAAGGGTGTGCGGAATGTATAAATACTTAACTCGCCAACCAACTTTAAAACTAAATGAAGCCGCAAACAAGTTTGCAGTTATGGATATCAATAAAAGAGGTGGCAAGTCTACAATTGATAAAGGAAAACATCTTGTTGCTTATACTGAATTGTATAAAGAGTTTATTAACAAAGAAATAGAAATTATTAATCCAGATATAGTTGTATTGGTTGGTGTCAACCTCTGTCGATTAAGGATCGTTCAAAAGCTTGGATGTTTAGAAGAAGACAATAAATGCTATTTTTTAATAAATAAAAAGAAGGTCCCTATTTTGCTTTCTTTGCAAACCGCAAACGTACAATATCAAGCAAAAAGATATCCGCCGTTGGATGGGTGTGAAAACATAGCGATTGGTATTTTGTGTTCGTATTTAAAAGAAGAGATTGCAAAGTATAAGATCTACGAATAATAAGACTGTCTGTTTGATAAAACATATAAATTGTTACTATGATACCGGCAAGCAAAGTTTATTGCCCCGTTTTTGCAAAAATATTTGAAAAACTAATATAAGATGTAAAAATCTGGAAATATATTAAGTAACTAGTATTAAATACTAGTTTTCTTTGCATTTTAAGACATTTTTCAAGCGTAATTGGATTCTTAGAAGAATTGATACTCGAAATAAAAACGTGGCAGCGAGTTGTCCTGACACGAAAATGGTAGAGGTAGCGGGTTATTATCGTAACCCCTCGGATCCACCAAAACGCATATAAACACCTTAATATAAGGTGTTTTTTTCTGGCATTTGCATCACGCCCGCCTATTATTATATTTAAATAATCGAAAATAGTGATATACTAGATACAGTCACTAAAAATAAGAGGTTTTATTATGGGCATTTATGATGTAGTAAAATTCGAAGGTACAGGTACCGATTGGTTATTGTATAAATTTCCAAAAGACGAATTTAACACAAAAACAAAATTAATAGTGTCGTCTGCACAAATCGCGTTGCTTGTTCATAACGGCAAACTCGAAAAGATTTGTGAATCAGGCACATTTACATTAAACACCGAATTACTTCCTTTCATTAAAGGATTAACTAAGGCTATCTATTCTGGAAAGAATCCTTATCCACTTGAAATCTATTTTATTAACAAACGCTTAAAGTTAGATTTCTTATGGGGAACAGCAGATCCAGTTGATATCATCGATCCAGTTTATGGAATCAAACTCAGAATGAGAGCAAGAGGACAATTTGGTGTTCGTTTAACTGATTACCAATATTTCCATCAAACTCTTGTTGGAACATTACTCAAAAATAACTATGTTAATTTTGAAATCATTCGTTCCTTCTTTAGAGGCTTCATTAATCAAAAAGTTAAGAAGATTCTCGCTAACGAATTGATTACTAAGAAAATTACATATTTTGAAATCCCAGTTCATTTAGATGAAATTCAAGAAGCGCTTCAAGAAGAAATCCAAAAAGAATTAAAACAATATGGATTTGAAGTATCAAGTTTATCCATCGAAAGCATTGATTGCCCAGAAGAAGATCTTGATAAGCTTAATGAAATTCTTCATAAGAAAGCAGAACTTAATCAACTTGGCGATAACGCATATCGTACAGTCAGAGGATATGATGTCCTTGAAGCTGGCGCTAAAGGAAACGGAAATGCGTCAGCATTTATGGGTGTTGGTTTAGGAATGCAAATGGGACAAGCCGCTAATGGTGGAGCAATTATTCCTCCTCAATCAAATAAAGAAGAAACAATTGCTTGCCCAAAATGTGGTGCGAATATCCCGGCAGGTTCTAAATTCTGTCCAGAATGTGGACAAAAGATTCTTCACGAATGTCCAAAATGTGGCGCTAAGGTATCTCCAAAACAAAAATTCTGCCCAGAATGTGGACACAAATTATACGAATAAGGTGATTGATTATGAAAAAGAATATATATTTAGCTATTATTGGTGTTTTGGTTGTTGGTCTAGCTATTGGACTTCCATTCACATTCACAAAATGGAACGAATTAATTGTTGCAAATAACGAAGTTCTTATTCTTTATATTGTTTCAAAAGCAATTTTTGGATTAATACTTGTCTTCGCTTTTATTTGGTCATTAGTCAAAGAAAGAGCAAGAGGAAGTGTTTATATGCTCCTTGCAGCATCTATTATCGTTCAAGCAGAACCATTATTAATTAGAACATCTGTCTATGTTAATGGCTTTGTCCTTGGCTTTGCCATTCTCACATTAGCGGTTTTCTTAATCGCTTATGTTGCCTTTGTTGGCTTACTTTTCACTTCAAATAAAAAGCAACTCGCTAGTGATACAAAATATCAAGGTAGTGAGATTGAAGTTGTAGATGAAAAGGTTGTCGAAAATAGAAACAAGGAGGGCAACTAATGAAGTCATTCGAATGCCCAAATTGTGGCAACTTAATGGATGATAATGAGAAAAGATGCAAATACTGTGGCTCCGCTAATCCAAATTATTCTGGACCAAGATACAATCCTCAACCAGTCGCTGCGGTAAATGCTCAACAAAACGCTCAATCATCAACCCCTGTTAAAAAAGAAAAAGAGAAAATGAATGTATTAGTGTTCATTCTTCTATTAATCTTTTTCTGGCCAGCGGCAATTATATATGCAATTGTTTGCGTGGCTAAATAATAATTTATGGCATCAAAAAACGAATGTGAATATTGTGGTGCGTCCTTAAGTGAAGGTGAAAGATATTGCAAATATTGCGGATCACCAAATCCTTCCTATAAAGGTCCTGCCAAAAATGTTCCACAAATAGTAAAAACAGAATTACCAGCCGAAAATAAAAAGGATAATAACAAACTCACAGGTAAAAAGAGATTGATATTTATCCTTGTCTTAGTGATTATCGGAATAATCATATTCTTGGCTAGACACTCATATGTTTGGTGGTTAAGATAAAAGCCCTTATGGGCTTTTTATTTATTTAAGAATTCGTTTATTGTTTCTATTACAAATTGATATTCGGTTTTGAAATCATTCATTTCTTTATCAACATCAATCATAGAATTTGATGAAGCATTTCTCGTCTTTTCCACAATTGGAACAACTTTATCATATAGAGAAGTTAACGCTAAATTGCCAGTTACTCCTTTTAATGAATGAGCAGCAGCAAAGACTGCTTGGTAATCCTTATCTTCATAAGCTTTAAATAAGTTAGATGCAGGATTAGATTGAACAAATTTAGTAAGCATTCTTTTGATGAAGTCATCCATCATCATCATGCTTAAAGCGTTTTGGTAATTGCCATGAATCTTTTCATATAATTCCTTCACAGTCATAATTATTCCTTCTTTAATAATTCTTCAAAGTCAGCTTGTGGTAGTGGTTTAGAGAAGTAATATCCTTGAACAACATCACAACCGTTTTCTTTTAAGAAAAGATATTGATCTTCGTTTTCTACACCTTCTGCAACACTTATCGCATTAAACATTTGAGCGATGTTAATGATGAGTTTAATAACATCCTTATTTCTAGGATTATCATTCATCTTTTTGATAAAGCACATATCAATCTTTAAAACATCAAATGGAAGTGTTGCTAAAGTATTTAAACTTGAATAAGCAGAACCAAAGTCATCGATTTCTACTTTAAATCCTTCTTCTCTTAAATCTTTTGCTAACGCAATAACATCAATATCGTTCGTGCCAAAAGCGCTTTCAGTGATTTCTAGATAATAGACATCATGAGGAATGTGATACTTATCAACCGCTTCAATGATTTCTTCTTTTAATCTAGGGTTAAAAACATCAACACGTGAAATATTTACAGAAATAGGTACGTATTTATGATATTTCTCATACCATTCATTCATTTGTCTTGCTACTTCATTGAAAATGTAATTATCTAATTGCTGAATTAATCCATTAGTTTCAAATAGAGGAATAAAGATTCCTGGAGAAATCATTCCATAGTCTGGATGGATCCATCTCACTAACGCTTCCGCACTAGAAATGACATTCGTTTTTCCTTGAATGTTATATTTAGGTTGATAGTAGACTTTGAACTCTTTGTTCTTTAATGATTTTTCAAAAGAAGCGACCAGTTTTTCATTAAAAGAGGCCTTGTCTTGCGCTTCTTTGTCAAAAATAGCGAGGCAAGAATTAAGATCTTTTATGCTTTTTCTTGCAGTATCTGCTCTACCGATAGCGATATCACTTTCAATATCAGAATCAACATTTGGATATAGGCCAATACGGACGCGAGCGTTCTTCTTTTTAAGATTATTATTCAAGTTATTTACAAGTTCTTTATGGTCTTCTTGATGCAGGCAGTAGATGAGGAAAATATCACTATTAATGCGACCAGCAAGGCCTTTGACTTTGCTGATATAAGCATTAATGATACTAGTCATTTCTAAAAGAACCTCATCTCCATACTTTTTTCCATATAGTTCATTAATTAGATGGAATCCCACTATATCAATTGAAAGAACGTCTTTACTCTTATTAGGATATTTAAGATTAAATTGATGCGCGTATTTCTTAAAGAAATCAAAGGAATACAAATTAGTTAATTTATCTCTTTTAAATTCCTTGATGATACTCTTATCATCGTAGAGTTCAATCATTCTTTGTAGTCTAGCGACGATAATGTCTGGATTATCATATGGCTTCTTAATAAAGTCGTTAGCGCCTAGCAAGAAACATTCTTTTTCTATTTCCTTATCTGAAGTCATAACGATAAAAGGAATTTTTTTAAGATTAGAATTCTTTTGACGATACGCTAAAACTTCTTTGCCGTCCATTATAGGCATCATGACATCTAAAAGAACAAGATCGATAACATCATGTTCTTTAGCGATAATATCCAAACATTCTTTTCCGTTTGATGCGCGACGGATTTCAAATAATCCTTCCAAGAAGGAAGATAATATATCTCCGTTAATTTCTTCATCATCAACAATAAGAATAGTCTTTTTGTTTTCTAAATCTTTTTCTTTAAGAATAGACATAACATTACCTCACTTATTTGTTTTTGACCTTTTTGATCTCCGCTAAAACGAGATTAAGGTCAATTGGTTTAGCGATATGAGCATTCATACCTGCTTGTAGACATTCGGCAACGTTTTCAGAGAAAGCATCAGCAGTCATTGCAATGATTGGTACTTTCTTTGCATATTCAAAATCTAATTTTCTAATCGCTCTAGTGGCGTCTAAGCCATTCATTACTGGCATTTGGATATCCATGAAGATTAAGTCGAATGGTTCATCTTGACCATTTTCTTTAATCATTTCATAGGCAATCTTACCGTTTTCTGCTCTTTGGCAAACTACTCCATACATGCCTAATAATGTTGAAACGATTTCATAGTTAATATCATTATCTTCAACCACCAAGATGTTTGTGCCAGTGAAAAGCATTTCCTCTTCAACTGGAGCAGTTTCTTTTTCATCGTGGTTAAGTACTTCAACTATCTTTTGATAGATCTTACTTCTAAATAGAGGTTTAAAGATGAAACCGTTAACACCAGAATCTTTTGCTTCTTTTTCTATCTCTGACCAATCATAAGCAGAAATTAAGATAACAGGGATATTACCATCTTTAATCTTTTTGATTTCTTTACTGACTTCTAAGCCACTCATATCTGGCATCTTCCAATCTAAAATAACAACTTTAAATTGATCAGTTTCATTTTCTTTAATCATTCTAAGAGCGTCTTTACCGCTGCTAGCAGTAAATGTATTTGCACCTAAAGATTTCAAAGTATCTTCTGCAGTCTTGAGTAAGATTTCATCATCATCAACGATTAAGACTTTGATTGGTGGTAAGACCATTTCTTCAACTGGTTTTTTATCGATTGGTAAATCAATGGTGACCGTAAATTTAGTGCCTTTTCCTACTTCACTTTCACATTCAATCGTGCCATTCATAAGATCTACCATTTGCTTGGTGATAGTTAAACCTAGTCCAGTACCTTGAATGGAGTTGACTCTACTATCTGTGGCTCTAGTAAATGGTTGATACATCTTTTCAAGATATTCCTTGGACATACCAATACCATTATCTTCAACTTGATAGACTAATTTAATGTATCCTTTTTTTTCACTTGGTAACTCTTTAATATCAACAGAAACCTTACCGTTTTCTTCAGTGTATTTAAGAGCGTTAGATAATAAGTTAGTGAAGATTTGGTTTAATCTCAATTTGTCAGCGTATAGCCATTCATAGACGAAATCATGTGTTCTAAAACTGAAGTCGATATTCTTCGCTCTAACCATTGGTTGAGAAATATTAACAAGATTTTCAAAGGTATCAGTTATTGAGAATGAAAGTGGGTTCATTGTTAACTTTCCGCTTTCAACCTTTGAAATATCTAAAATGTCATTAATTAAAGTTAAAAGATGGTTACTCGCTAAAGCGATCTTCTTTAACGCATCTTGAGTTAGCTCTGGATTATGAGCTTCTCTAGAAGCGATATTTGTTAAACCAACAATCGCGTTCATTGGGGTTCTTATATCATGAGACATTGTACTTAAGAATTCGGTTTTTGCTTTATTAGCAGATTCCGCTAATTTGGTGGTGTCTTGAAGACTCTTATTCAAAGTTAAAAGAATTGCTAAATCGATTACGAAGATAACCCCTAATCCAATTCCAATAATGGAGATTGTTAACCAATCAGTAGAGACATTGGTAATATCTTCCATAGGAATAGTGGTGATAATTGTCCATTTTTCTTGGTTAGCAATTTGAGAATAGGATACGAAAAGTGTTCTACCAGCGTAGTCTATCATACTCATCGTTCCAGAATTTGTGGTGATTTCTTCTTCAAGTGCTTTTAACTCTGAACTTGATGGAAGATTATATGAACGGTAGTAGTTAAAGAAAGATGTGCTCTTAAATGATTTATGATGGAAGACGTAGGCTCCTAGATTTTCTTCAGAAGAGTTATCAATAACCGCGACTTCTAGATGTTCAAACCCACTTGGGAAAGTCCATTTAGCTTCAAGGTTTCTAGTTGGGATGACACGCATTAAATATCCATCGTAAGTAATAGACGGATTAACATCATCTTTTAATACAATTTCTGTATAGAAAGCAACCGAAGATTCAAGCGTTATCGGTTCAGTGTATTCTGGAGATGTTTTTACACCTTCATTTTGAGAAGTAAATACTTTACTAACGAGGTCCGCACTATATTCGACGGAGAAATCATTTTCATCATTTTTATGTGGCTTAGTAGCAACACCTTTATGTGTTGTACGGTCGATAATATGGGCAATTACATCAGTGTCGATAATTGATTGAGTAACATATTCTTTTGCCTCTTCCATAGTCATTGGATTATGATTTAAATAACTTGCCCAGGAGCGGCATAAATGACTCTCTCCTAACAAATAATTGTTAGTCATGCTTGAAAGAGAACTATTTGCACTGACAAAACTTGCTTTGTTAGCCTCAATCGCGGAATTCCTAGAAGATTTGATATATTGACCTTCTCCAAAGAATAATCCACCGACGAACAAAACATTTACAATAACAGTAAAAACAGCAAGATTTTTTCGGCTGGAAAATAGTTTCATATTATTTATATTATATTTAGAATATAACAAAAAAAGCATTCCTAAAAAAATTTATAAATATTATAAA
>Ga0256405_10002013_pt1 | contig 50139 bp, 47 predicted proteins | sample RumenRJG_02DNA_FD_189096 | JGI IMG/M metagenome (GOLD analysis project Ga0256405, IMG submission 189096) | Bovine rumen microbial communities from Lethbridge, Alberta, Canada - RJG_02 | ecosystem: Host-associated > Mammals > Digestive system > Stomach > Rumen | place: Canada: Alberta...
TTAGCAAAGACGGGCGAGACTGTCAACGGCGGCGCTGAAAGCGCCGTTCATCTTGACCGTTGACTGGCTCGCCTGGCTTTGCTACTGCCCGTAAGAGATGGAAAAACAAGATGGAAAACAAGGTTATATACGTTGTAAGTATCGTCGCCCTCGCTGGTCAGGATGATTGTCTCTTTCTCATACTTGCTAAGCCTCATGCTTTCGTTCTCCTTCTGTTTTTCAAAAAAGTATGCCGTCCCTGTGTTCAGAAGGACGGCATTGGAATAAAAGTATCAGCGATACTTTTTCATATTCAGTTTTGCGGTTCAAGACCTGATAAAATTACGCATCCCCATATTCAGCGCGGTAACGGCAGTCACAACCGCGTCCCCGGCCACCGGGATCATAAAGATCACGAATCCGGCGATAATCATCTTCACTGCTTCGGCTCCGGCGGACAGCCCCATCAAGTACGACAGGACCGCCACCAGCAGGAACAATCCGGCAAGAAGGTTGAAGATGACGGAAGAGAAGCCGACCAGGAACATCATGATCCACTGGACCAGCGTCACGGTCACGACCGCCGGAAGCATCACGATCTTCGCGATCAGTTTAAGGACGAACATCTCTGACACCCCCTTCAGCAGTAGATCAATTCCTGCTTCATGTTCTCTTCGGCAGAATGGTACAGGTTGTTCGTCTGCCTTATCCATTCCATCTGGTCACGCTTTTTCAATTCCTCGGTGATACCAAGGCGCTTCATGCCCTGGTCCATCAGGACGGACATACGTTCCCTCGCCTGAAGGTCTGTCATGCGGAGATGTTCCTGGAGCTTGCCGCACCGGACCAGCTCGGCATAGACTTCCTGGACATAATCCCTCAGATAGATCTCCCGCATGATACCCCACTTACCGATGTGCTTCGGCTTGCCTATGTCATACAGTTTCATAGATTTCCTGCTCCTTTCCGGCAGATGCCGCCTTTTTCTTTGCGTTGTAGTTCCTCAGATAGCGGCGGTTGTATTCCCTATGCGCTTCCCACTTCGCCGCAGCTTCGGGATCGGTCTTCGCCTGTTCCTGCATATTCGCGTAGTATCGTTGTGTAGCTTCCACATCACGAGCCCTTCTTTCAGCCAGTCTGGCGGCGGCTTCCGGATCGGTTTCAGCCTGCGCGATCAGCTCATCCCTTTTTTCTTTGGCATGGGCATTCCTGCGGCTTCGCTGGTCGGCCAGCTTCACGGCGGCATCGGGATCCGTCCTGGCGTCCTCGATCAGTTTGTTGCGGCTTTTCGTGGTCGCTTCCACCTGATAGGCGCGGATGGCGGCAAGTTCCGCGGCGGCTTCCGGATCCGTCTCCGCCCTGGCCTTGAGGTCGTCCATCTTGGCCTTTTTCGCGTGATAGGCCCTTTTTGCCTTCTCGTTTTTCTTTGCTCTTTCTTCGGCGGCGTACTCGGGATCGGCTTCCATCCTGGCAAGCTTTTTCTGCCTGCTTCGCTCGGCGGCTTCACGGCCTTTCGCCCTGAGAGCTTCCAGCTCGGTGGCGGCCTCCGGGTCTGTCTTGGCCCTTTCGATCAATGCCTGGCGGTCAGACATACGCTGTGCGGTCCTGGCCTTGTTCCGCTCGTCTTTCTTCCTGCGGATTTCCTCGGCGTATGCCGGGTCTTGAGCCATGCGTTCCTCACGGCGCGCCTTGTTCTTACGGTTTTTCTCCGCCTGCATTTCCCTTCGGATCCTCAGTTCTTCAGCCTCCTGCGGGTCAGTCTCCGCGCGTTTCTCAAGCTCTTCGATGGGGACATAGTTGCGGTGGTAACGCTCCATGTTCTTTTTGTTTCGCTCAATACGTTTCGCTTCCTTCTTCGCCTGAGCCTGCGGGTCATTCATGGTGGCCTGCCGCTTTGCCTGTTCCTTTTCCTTCTTTCTCTGCCTGATTTCCCGCTGGTGTTCCAGATATTCCGCGTATTCCTTCGCGGCTTCCGGATCAGTTTCTGCCCTGGCTTTCAGGTCGGCCAGCTTTTGCTTCCTGTTTTCTTTCTTTCGCTCGTACCTTGCCTGCCTTTTAGCCTCGCTTGCCGCCTTGACCTCGGCCCTTCGTTCCTCTTCGGTGATCTCCGGCATGGGCGGGAGATAGTGGCCGATGAAATTGAAATAGATATCAAGTTTCTGCTGACGGTAGATCGTCTTGCCACCCGTCGGGGCATGGACCACGATCTTTTCAATGAACTCGTAAAGCATTTCGTCTGTCAGCTCGGTGATGTCCTGATATTTCTTAACAAGGGCGATAAATCGGTTGATATCCGCTTTCTTCGGCGCGGTTACCTCATCCGGCGCTTCCAGTTCGGCAATGCGGCTTTCAAGGCTGGCCTGTTCCTCGTCATATTGGACGATCAGCTTCTGGACCTGTCTTTCCGGGAGATTGCCGCTGATCTGGCTTTCATACAGACCTTTAATCAGGGAGTCCAGTTCCGACATCCGGCGCTTCGCGGCGGCAAGCTCCTTCTTGTCATCGGAAGTAGTCTGCGTCTGCTTCAGCTCCCATTGTTCCATGAGCTGGTCAATGAAACGGTCCTCGTCTTCCAGTACGTAGCCGGACACGGCCTGGACCGCCTGCAGGATCGCCGCTTCCAGATTCTTGATGCTGATATAGTGGGAACTGCATGAATGATAGATATTGCAGTAGTTGCCGCACTGATACCCGCCCTTCAGGGGATCCCATTCCTTATCCTTCTCATGCGGCGGCGCGTTGTAACGAAGTCTTGAACCGCAGTCCGCGCAGAAAGCCATGCCGGACAGTCTGTGGTAAAACGGCCCGTTCTTAATGCGCTTCGGGGACCGCTTCCTCAGCCTGTTTGCCCTGTCCCACGTGTCCTGGTCCACGATCGGCTCATGGGTATCGGGGAAAAAGAGCATCTCGTCCTCGGTCGCTTTCCTGCGTTTCTTCGACTTGAAGTTGTCGCGGACAGTCTTCCCAAGGACCGTATGGCCCAAGTATTCCTTGCGGTCGAGGATATAGGCGATAGAAGCATTCGTCCAGATATACGGGTCATGGTACTTGTGGTTGCGGGACACCATCCCTTCTTTCTGCTCCCAATATGCGGACGGGATCAGCACCTTCTCGGCGGTCAGCGTGTCGGCAATGGTGCGGATCGGTTTGCCATCCGCAGCCATAGCGAAGATGCGCTTCACGACCTCGGCGGCCTCCGGGTCAACCACGAACGTCTTATCCTCGGCCATCTTGTAGCCATAGGGGACCGCGCCGCTGACTCGTTCGCCATGCTCCATGCGGTTGCGGAAGATGGCCTTGATCTTCTTGCTGGTATCCCTCGCGTACCACTCGTTGAACATACGTCATTCGGGAAGGTGAAGTGCAAACAGCAAAAAATCCAGTATTCATGCGGGTTTGCGGCGAGATGGCTCTCGAATAGATAGCTCCCTTTCAGGCTATGGAAGGACTGTAATCACAATCGCATATTGGTTTTCAAGGGAGAATGGCGGTAGCTGCGGTCATTCTCCCTTTTTTCGTTCCTGCCACTTTCAACAGGAGGAACAGAAAATGGAAGAACAAAAAAACAAAGCAAAGCGCGGAGTAAAACCCGCTGCACAGACGCAGGAGGAAAGGATTACACAGCTTCCTTTAGCGGAGCTGCACGACTTTCCCAATCATCCCTTTAAGGTACGGGACGATGAAGCTATGCAAGAAACGACGGAGAGCATCAAGCAGTATGGCGTGCTTGTCCCCGCTATCGTCCGTCCCCGCGAGGATGGCGGATATGAGATTATCGCCGGACATCGCCGAAAGCACGGCAGCGAATTAGCGGGCTTTAAGACAATTCCCTGTATCGTCCGTGAAATGGACGACGCAACTGCTACCATTCTCATGGTGGACAGCAATATCCAGCGGGAGAATATCCTTCCCAGCGAGCGGGCGCAGGCGTACAAAATGAAGCTGGAAGCCCTAAAACGGCAGGGTGTGCGTAATGACTTAACTTCGCCGCAAGTTGCGGCGAAGTTCCGCGCGGATGATGAAGTGGCAAAGGATGCCGGGATCAGCGGCGATACGGTACGACGCTATATCCGGCTTACAGAACTTGCCCCGGAGCTTCAGCAAATGGTAGATGATAAGAAAATCGGTATGACCCCCGCCGTTGAGATTTCCTATCTCAAACCGGAGGAACAGAAAATGCTCCTGACGGCCATAGACAGCGAACAGGCCACGCCGTCGCTTTCACAGGCGCAGCGCATGAAGAAACTCTCGCAGGACGGAAAGCTCAACGACGATACCATGCTTGGTATCATGATGGAGCAGAAAAAGCCGGAGACGTACAGCGTCACCATTTCCGGGGATAAGCTGCGAAAATACTTCCCGCGCTCATATACCCCGCAGCGCATGGAAGAAACCATCCTGAAACTGCTGGACGGCTGGCTGAAAAAGCGTCAGCGCAGCCAGGAAAGATAAATTGAATACTGCACCACCATAAGCCGGGCAAGGATCGTTCCTCGCTCGGTTTTTTATTACACCGAAGATTGGAGGAACACCATGTTTATCTGCACCTTTAAGCACACGCCCGAAACTGTGGACTGTAAATACTGCCTGCTATACCACCACCGCCGCTGCACGTCGAAAAGCGGCTGCCCCTATCTCGCTGAACGGATTGAGGCCGGTGCCGTGGACTATGGCACCGTCGTGAGGGATATGTTCAAAAGCCCTACAACCGTCCTCCGCTGGAGGCTGGTCAATCTCATCGAGGATTTCCCGGATACCATTTGGGAGAGCAAGGATCATGAAAAACGCTTCTTCCGTATCTGGACCGAGATCGGCACACGCAAGAGGCGCGACACGCCCCGATTCTTTGCTGCCGTTTACCTTCTCACCTCTAACGAGGATGTGTATTACAGGGCTTATAACGCTTTTACCTCGGATGGCGTTGATCCGAGCTATATCCGCATGAGCGGTATCGAACCATCGGGATATGCGCTGGTGCAGGCGGCAAAGAGCATCTATCTCGGTACGGATCATTTTACCGTTACCGATCTTTCAGACTGTGAGGCCATTAGCTCCGATGCTTTTCGTGTCATCGTAAACGCCCTGCTCATCGCCAGGTACGGAAGGAACGTCATGAGCATCAAAGGGAAAAGGCAGGCAGCCGTGTAGCTGCCGGAGGATAGTTGTAGGAGGTGAAAGACGATGGCTGTGTGCCGCGTTGAGAAAACGAAAAACTATACCGTCATGGCCAACTATCATCTGCGGGACAAGCGCCTTTCCCTGAAGGCAGTCGGCCTGCTCTCGAAAATGCTGTCTCTGCCGGAGGAGTGGGATTACACCACGCGCGGGCTCGCAGCCATCTGCAAGGACGGTGTGGACGCTATCGGCGCGGCGCTCAAGGAACTGGAAAACTGCGGCTACCTTGTACGGCACCGCCTCCGCGATGATAGAGGCCGGATGCGGGATACGGAGTATGTGATCTATGAATCACCACATACGGCTTTACCAGATACGGAAAACCCGTATCTGGATAAACCGGATACGGATAAACCGGATACGGATAAACCGGATACGGAAAATACCGCACAATTAAGTAAAGATATAAGCGATTCCCTAAAAGAAAAAAATAAAAATGGATCAAGCATCCATTCAATTCCTTTCCCTTCCGGAGAAGAACACGCTCCGAAACCGGAAACGAAGCGAAAAGACGCGAAGATCGAAGAAATGGCAAGATACAGAGCGCTTATCAAGGAAAACATCGAATATGATGCGCTTTGCTGTGATTTTCCGTACAGCCATGACCGTCTGGATGAGATCGTGGAGCTCCTTGTGGAAACGGTATGCTCCGGGAAACAGTATATCCGCGTATCCGGTGAGGATTACCCTGCCGAGGTGGTCAAGTCCCGGCTGCTGAAGCTGGACAGCGAACACATCCGCTTTGTGTTCGACTGCCTGAAAGAGAACACGACAAAGATACGGAACATCCGGCAATACCTGCTGGCGACGCTGTATAACGCGCCTGCCACCATCGGCAGCTACTACTCCGCGCTGGTAAACCACGACATGTACGGCGGCTCGATTTGAAATCGAAACGCCGTTTTTTACTCAAAAGAAGAAATGGAGGTACATCATGAACAGCATCAAGATTTTTGAAAGCGAGGGCTTTGGTCAGGTCCGGGTGCTGACCATTGCGGATGAGCCTTGGTTCGTGGCCGTTGACGTGTGCCGCGCGCTGGACATCAAAAACGGCAGGGATGCGCTGAACCGGTTGGATGAGGACGAAAAAATGAGCGTAGTTTCAACCGACGCTCATTCAGGGCGGCGCGGCGGCGCTCAGCAGTATAACGTGATAAATGAGCCCGGCCTGTACGCGCTTATTTTAGGCAGCCGGAAGCCGGAGGCAAAAGCCTTCAAACGGTGGATCACCCATGAGGTCATCCCCGCTGTCCGCAAACACGGCGGGTACTTGACGGATCAAAAGCTATGGGAGATCGCCACTTCCTCGGAGGCGCTTCACAAGCTCACCGGAGACCTGCTTGCAGAACGCCGGCGGAATGGCAGGCTCACGGAGGAAAACCGACTGCTTCATAACAAGGCTCAGTATTATGACTGCTTCATCGACACCGAAGCATGCACCAACCTGAGAGAGACGGCGAAAGAGCTGGCCGTATCCGAACGCAAGCTCGCGCGCTTTCTCATTGACGCCGGTTTTGCATACCGCGCTCCGGCAGGACACCTTCTGCCATACGCAAAACCTGCCAATGAAGGACTGTTCGTCGTGAAGGACTATTGCCGCAACGGACATTGCGGCGCTTATATGCTTATTACCCCGCAGGGAAAGATGGCGCTGTACGCCCTTCGCCATCTCATCACTCAAAATACATGATCTCCCTGTCGATCAATCGAAAGGAGGAAAACCGTGCAGGAGGAAGTCGAAAACAGAGCCGTAACACTGATTATCAGCGGCAGCAAGCTCACCGGCAGAGTGCTCAAAGCGGCTTTTCAGAAATACCTTGCCCGTCAAAAGGCCCTGAAGCAGAAGCTGGAGGCGGCAAAGGACGTGAAGCCCCAGGGCAAGCAGACCGTCAAGGAGCTCATCGGACAAAACGCCGGTGTTGCCAATATCGAGATCACAGACAAGAACATCAGGAGTTTTGACCGCGTGGCGCGAAAATACGGCGTGGATTACGCCGTGAAAAAGGACAGAAGCACATCCCCGCCCAAGTATCTGGTGTTCTTCAAAGCCAGGGACGCCGACGCGCTGACGGCTGCGTTTACCGAGTATTCCAAGAAAGCCGTCAAACGGGAAACGGAGCGCCCGTCTGTTCTGGACAAGCTGCGGAGCTTTGTCGCTCTTGCCAGGGACAAAGCCATTGAGCGTACCCGCCACAAGGATAAGGGGCTGGAGCTATGACAAAGATCAACGTCAAAAAGCTGGTCCTCACCCATATCCCCTATGCCCTCATCGCACTGCTGGCAACAAAGCTGGGGCAGGCGTGGCGGTTTGCGCCGGGCGTGGATTTTTCGGGCAAAGTGTTGGGGCTGCTGACAGGCTTCTCCGCTGCCTTTCAAAGCGCCATGCCCAGCTTTCACCCCACCGATCTTCTCGTAGGCATCACCGCCGCGGCTATCATCCGGCTGGTTGTTTACGTCAAAGGCAGAAACGCCAAGAAGTTTCGGAAAAATCTGGAGTATGGCAGCGCGCGTTGGGGCCGGCCGGATGACATTCGGCCCTATGTCGATCCCGTCTTTGAGAATAACGTGATCCTGACCCAGACGGAGCGATTGACCATGAACAGCCGCCCGAAGGACCCCAAGACCGCACGGAATAAAAACGTCCTGGTCGTCGGCGGCTCCGGCAGCGGCAAGACGCGGTTCTGGCTGAAGCCGAACCTGATGCAATGCACCTCAAAAACCTACCCCACCTCTTTTGTCGTCACCGATCCGAAGGGCAGCATCGTGATCGAGTGCGGAAACCTGCTGCGGCGCAACGGGTATCGCATCAAGATCATGAACACGATCAACTTCAAAAAGAGCCATCACTATAATCCTTTCGCGTACATTCACTCCGAAAAGGACATTTTGAAGCTCGTCACCTGCCTGATCTCCAACACGAAGGGCGAGGGCAAAACCGGCGACGATTTTTGGGTCAAGGCAGAGACCCTGCTCTATACCGCGCTCATCGCCTACATCCACTACGAAGCCCCGGAGGAGGAGCAAAACTTCTCCACACTTCTGGAGTTCCTCAATTCCATGGAGGTGCGCGAGGACGACGAGGAGTTCCAGAACCCCGTCGATCTCATCTTTGAGGAGCTGGAAAAGACAAAACCCAACAGCTTTGCAGGACGGCAGTACCGCCTGTACAAGCTGGCAGCGGGCAAGACGGCAAAATCCATCCTCATTTCCTGCGGTGCCCGTCTCGCTCCCTTCGACATCGCGGAGTTACGGAACATGACCGCCTACGACGAGTTGGAGCTGGATACCCTGGGGGATCGCAAAACAGCGTTGTTCTTTATCATGAGCGATACGGACGACACGTTTAACTTCTTAATCAGCATGGCCTATACGCAGCTTTTCAATTTGTTGTGCGAAAAGGCCGATGACGTGTACGGCGGGAGGCTTCCGATCCATGTGCGCTGTCTGATCGACGAAGCAGCGAACATCGGGCAGATTCCCCGCCTGGAAAAGCTCATGGCAACGATACGTTCCCGCGAGATCTCCGCCTGCCTTGTTTTGCAGGCGCAATCTCAGCTCAAAGCGCTGTATAAGGACAATGCAGATACGATCATCGGCAACATGGATTCCCGCATCTTTCTGGGCGGCTCGGAACCCACTACCCTGAAAGAGCTGTCCCAGGCGCTTGGGAAGGAGACGATAGACACCTTCAACACCGGCGAGAGCCGTGGGCGGGAGGTCTCCCACAGCCTGAACTATCAAAAGCTCGGCAAGGAGCTGGCGAGCGTGGACGAGCTGGCCGTCCTGGACGGCGGCAAGTGCATTTTGCAGCTTCGCGGCGTGAGACCGTTTCTCTCCGCAAAGTACGACATCACACAGCATCCGAACTACAAATACCTTTCCGATTACGATAAGCGCAACGCCTTTGACATTGAGAAATACATCTCCACACAACTGAAACCGAAACCGGATGAGGTCTACGAAGTCTTTGACATAGACCTCACCGGAGAGCCTACAACCGCCTGAACAGGGCGGTTTTTATATAGATTCCCCCTGGTAAAGACAAAAATGGCCGCCTTTCAAATCATCATTTTTGAAAGGAGCGCTTCTGACGGACACGGTGGCCGGACAACCGTTTGTCAGCGGCAAAAAACATCGTATGGCATTTTTCAACTCTGCTGTTGGGGTCCTTCAGACCCTCGTCATCGCTCTGGGTGCCGGGCTCGGTATTTGGGGCGCGATCAACCTGCTGGAAGGGTACGGCAACGACAACCCCGGCGCAAAAAGCCAGGGCATGAAACAATTGATGGCGGGGGGCGGTGTCGCCTTGATTGGCGTCGTGCTCGTTCCGCTGCTCTCCGGCCTGTTCGGATAATCCCGGACAGGATGCCAACAAACTACCCCGCCGTGTCCTCCCCACAGGAGGGCACGGCAAAGGAGGTGACGCCGATTGATAGGTGAATTGATAAACGAATGGCTGAAAGAATTGTTGGTCGGCGGAATCATCGACAATTTGGCCGGCCTCTTTGACAACGTAAACGACAAGGTGGCGGATATAGCCGGTCAGGTAGGGTCCAACCCACAGGCGTGGAACGCGAGCATTTACAGCATGATACGAGCGCTGTCTGAAAATGTGATCGTCCCCATCGCCGGCGTGATTCTGGCTTTCGTCATGACGCTGGAGCTGATCCAGCTTGTAACCGACAGAAACAACCTGCACGACGTGGATACCTGGATGTTCTTTAAGTGGATATTCAAAACGGCATGCGCGGTGCTGATCGTGACCCACACATGGACCATTGTCATGGGCGTGTTCGACGTAGCGCAAAGCGTGGTCAATCAGGCGTCCGGGCTCATCGTTTCGGACGTATCCCTCGACATTACGGGCGTCGTGGGCGATCTTGAGGCGCGGCTCAACGCCATGGATGTATGGTCGCTGCTGGGGCTCTGGCTGCAAACCTCTATTGTGGGGCTGACCATGTGGGCGCTGACCATCTGCATTTTCATCGTCGCATACGGCAGGATGATCGAGATTTACCTTGTGACCTCGATTGCGCCGATCCCCATGGCTGCCATGATGGGCAAGGAATGGGGCGGCATGGGCCAAAACTATCTTCGCTCCCTGCTGGCGCTGGGCTTCCAGGGCTTCTTGATCATCGTCTGTGTAGCGATCTATGCGGTCCTGATAAAAAACATCGCGGTGGACGGCAGCATCACCAAAGCGATATGGACCTGCGTGGGCTACACGGTGCTGCTGTGCTTCACGCTGCTGAAAACCGGCAGTCTCAGTAAGTCGATCTTTGCGGCCCATTGACGGAGGTGATGAAGAATGGCCTATGTACCTGTACCCAAGGACCTGACCTCAGTGAAAACGAAGGTCATGTTCAACCTAACCAAACGACAACTGATCTGTTTCGGAAGCGGAGCCGCTATCGGCATCCCGCTTTTCTTTTTGCTCAAGGCCCATGTCAGCGTCAGCGCGGCGGCCATCTGCATGGTGATCGTCATGCTGCCCTTCTTCCTGCTGGCCATGTATGAGAAAAACGGGCTCCCGCTGGAGAAGATCATCCGAAACATTCTGCGGGTGTACTTCCTTCGCCCGAAGCAGCGCCCGTACCAAACCGATAACTTCTACGCCGTGCTGGAACGGCAGGCAAATCTCGATAAGGAGGTATTTCGTATTGTCCACCCAAAGAAAGCTGACCCGCGCCGAGAAAAAGCAGATCGAGGCTGCCATCGCAAGAGCGAAACGGCAGGATAAGAAAAAGCTGTCGGCGCAGGACAGTATCCCATTTCAGCGTATGTTCCCGGACGGGATATGCAGGGTGAAAGACAACTATTACACCAAAACCATCCAGTTTCAGGACATCAACTATCAGCTCAATCAGAACGAGGACAAAACCGCCATCTTTGAAGCGTGGTGCGATTTCCTCAACTATTTCGACAGCTCCATCCGCTTTCAGCTCTCGTTTTTGAACCTGTCCGCCGCACAGGACAGCTTTTCCAAAAGCGTCTCCATCCCGCTGCGGCCGGACGGATTCGACGATCTCAGAAACGAATACAGCGCCATGCTGCAAAACCAGCTCGCCAAGGGCAACAACGGCCTGATTAAGACCAAGTACCTGACCTTCGGCGTGGAGGCGGAAACGCTGCGGGCGGCCAAGCCCCGTCTGGAGCGTGTGGAGACGGACATTCTCAACAACTTCAAGCGCCTCGGCGTAGTCGCCCAGACCCTGAACGGCATGGAGCGCCTGCGCCTGCTGCACGGGATGTTCCACATGGACACCCAGGAGCCGTTCCGCTTTTCGTGGGACTGGCTGGCTCCCTCCGGCCTGTCCGTCAAGGACTTCATCGCCCCAAGCTCTTTTGAATTTGCAAAGGGCAACAGCTTTGGCATGGGGCGCAAGGTGGGCGCGGTCAGCTTTCTGCAAATCCTCGCCCCGGAGCTGAACGACCGTATGCTGGCGGACTTCCTCGACATGGAAAGCTCCCTCATTGTGAACATGCACGTTCAGTCCGTGGATCAGGTCAGCGCCATCAAGACGATCAAGCGCAAAATCACCGACCTGGACAAGATGAAGATCGAGGAGCAGAAAAAGGCCGTGCGCTCCGGATACGATATGGATATTATCCCGAGCGACCTGGCCACCTATGGCGGCGAAGCCAAGAAGCTGCTGCAAGACCTGCAAAGCCGCAATGAGCGCATGTTTCTCGTCACGTTCCTGGTGCTGAACACCGCGGACACCAAGCAGCAGCTTGACAACAACGTGTTTCAGGCGTCCAGCATCGCGCAGAAGTACAACTGCCAGCTCACCCGACTGGATTTTAGGCAGGAGGAAGGACTGATGTCCTCGCTCCCGCTGGGGCTGAACCAGGTGGAGATACAGCGGGGGCTCACCACCTCCAGCACGGCCATCTTTGTGCCGTTCACCACCCAGGAGCTGTTTCAGTCCGGCAAGGAGGCCCTGTACTGCGGGCTGAACGCCCTGTCCAACAACCTCATCATGGTGGACCGCAAGCTGCTGAAGAACCCCAACGGCCTGATCCTCGGCACTCCCGGCTCCGGCAAGTCCTTTGCCGCCAAGCGGGAGATCGTCAACGTGATGCTGCTCACCGGCGATCACGTGATCGTCTGCGATCCCGAATCAGAATACGGCGCGCTGGTGCGCAGGCTGGGCGGCCAGGTCATTCGCATCTCGCCCACATCCACCGACTACATCAACCCCATGGACCTCAACCTCAATTACAGCGACGATGAAAACCCGCTTTCCCTCAAATCCGACTTCATCCTCAGCCTGTGCGAGCTGATCGTGGGCGGCAAGGATGGTCTCCAGCCGGTGGAAAAGACGATCATCGACCGCTGCGTCCGGCTCATCTACCGGGACTACCTCAATGAGCCGAAGCCTGAGAACGTCCCCATTCTGGAGGACCTGTACAACGAGCTGCGGCGGCAGGAGGAAAAGGAGGCGCAGTACATCGCCACAGCCCTGGAAATCTACGTGACGGGTTCCCTCAACGTATTCAATCACCGCACGAATGTGAACATCGACAACCGGCTTGTCTGCTACGACATCAAGGAGCTGGGCAAGCAGCTCAAAAAGATCGGGATGCTCATCGTGCAGGACCAGGTGTGGAACCGCGTCACCGTCAACCGGGCCGAGCGCGTGTCCACAAGATATTACATCGACGAGTTCCATCTTCTTTTGAAGGAGGACCAAACGGCGGCGTACAGCATCGAAATCTGGAAGCGCTTCAGAAAATGGGGCGGCATCCCAACCGGGATCACCCAGAACGTGAAGGACCTGCTTTCAAGCCGCGAGGTGGAGAACATCTTTGAAAACAGCGACTATGTGTACATGCTCAACCAGGCGTCGGGAGACCGGCAGATATTGGCCAAGCAGCTCAACATTTCGCCCCATCAGCTCTCCTATGTCACCCATTCCGGCGAGGGCGAGGGACTGCTGTTTTACGGCAGCGTGATCCTGCCCTTTATCGACCGTTTCCCGAAGGACACCGAGCTGTATAAGGTCATGACCACCAAGCTGGCCGAAGCAGCGGGAACCTAATTTTATAAACATGGAGGTATCTATCATGGAAAACAACACCAAGTACGTTATCATCTTCGACCACGCGAACCCTGACGGGGAGCTTTCCTTCAACGATCTGAAGAAGGTGCTTCAGTTCATGGAGGAGTCCGAGGTGCTGACCAAAGCCTTTCAGGATATGGCGGAGCAGGTAAACGACGTGCCTCTTGCCGGACATCGCGCCACGCGGAAGCGGCCGGATTTCTGCGCGCTGGCGGACGCGCTCATGGAGCTGACCGACAAGGCCGAGGAATACAGGGACCGTCTGGACAGCTTTATTCAGGAGGCGGACGCGCTTCTGGACACGCTGAGCGACCTGGACGCCTGCTGGGATGATGTGCGATGAGCAAGCGATCCCCCCGCCTGCAATTCACGGAGGAGGAACGGGCTGCCCCTGATTTGAAAAAGGCGATCCGCAAAGCGGAAAAGCGCATGGACAAGCTGGAAAAGGCAGAGGCTGCGATCCCGCAGAAAAAAGTGAAGCGGCGCGTCGTTGACCCGAAAACCGGGCGCGTAACGACGCGCCTTTCCTTTGAGGAAAAGAAGAAGCCACCCTCCAAGCTGACCCATGCCCTTGAACTCGCCCCCGGCGAGACGGTCCTGGCCGCCGTCCATCGTGAACTCCGGCAGTCCGAAAAGGACAACGTGGGCGTGGAGAGCGCGCACAAGCTGGAAGAAACCGCCGAGGGCGGCGCTCGTCTGGCCCACTACGCCCACCATGAAAGCAGGCTGAAGCCCTATCGGACCGCCGCCCGCGCGGAGACCCGTGCGGACAAAGCAAACCTGAAGGCGCTGTATAAGGAAGCCAACGCGCAAAACCCGCAGTTTTCCAGCAACCCCTATTCCCGCTGGCAGCAAAAGCGGGCGATCCGCAAGGAATACGCTGCGGCCAAAGCCGGCTCTGGCGTAAAAAATACCGTCAAAGCCTCCGAAACGACCGCAAAGGCGGCCAAGCGTGCCGCCGCGGACACCAAGAAGGCATCGGCCTTTGTTGCCCGCCATAAGAAGGGCTTTCTGATCGTGGGCGGGATTGCAGCGGCTGTTCTGCTGCTGTTTGCCGGCATTTCCTCCTGCTCCGTGCTGATGCAGGGAACCACCGGCGGCGTGGGCGTGTCCACGTACCCGTCTGCGGACAGCGATATGCTGGCGGCAGAAGCCGCATACACCGGCATGGAAAACGAGCTGCGGGAATACCTCGACACCTACGAGAGCACCCATGACTACGATGAATACCACTATGCGCTGGATGACATTGAGCACGACCCATACGTACTGATCTCCGCGGTTACGGCGCTGTACGGCGGCGAGTGGACGATCAACGATGTGGGCGGCATCCTGCAATCGCTCTTTGACAAGCAGTACATCCTCACCGAGACCGTGACTACGGAAACGCGCTACCGAACGGAGACCCGCACGGGGTATTACACCTATACCGACCCCGATACCGGAAAGACCGTGACGGAGGAATACGAATATGAGGTCCAGGTGCCGTACACCTACTATATCTGCACCGTGGAGCTGGAAAACTTCAATCTCTCTCACGTCCCGGTCTATACCATGTCCCACTCCCAGCTCTCCATGTATGCGCTGTACATGTCCACCCTGGGCAACCGCCCGGACCTGTTTCCTTCCTCCGGCTATATCGGGAAATACATCACGAACCGGCCGGAGAAGTATGAGGTGCCGCCGGAAGCTCTGAACGACGAAACCTTCGCCGCCATGCTGGCGGAAGCGGAGAAATACCTGAACTTCCCCTATGTCTGGGGCGGTTCCTCTCCCTCCACGTCCTTCGACTGTTCCGGCTTCGTCAGCTATGTATGCAACAACTGCGGCGTGGGCTGGAACTTCGGGCGGCTGGGCGCATCCGGTCTGCTGGGTATCTGTACGCGGATTTCCGCTGCGGAGGCGCGCCCCGGCGACCTGATCTTCTTTGAGCGCACATACGACACCACCGGCGCATCCCATGTGGGTATCTATGTGGGAAACGGGATGATGCTCCATTGCGGCGATCCCATCCAGTACACCAGCATCAACACAAGCTACTGGCAGAGCCATTTTTTGAGCTTTGGCCGTCTGCCAAATCCATAAAGGAGGACGATCATTTGAACACAAAGGTCACGAAGCTGCGCGCGGAGCGCAGCAAGAATGAAGCGAAGATCGCCGATTTACAGGCGCGAAACAAGCAGATCGACGAGCTGATTACGGAGCAGGAAAACACGGACATCATCGGCCTTGTCCGGGCCACGGGCATGACCCCGGATCAGCTTGCCGCCCTGTTTCGGAGCATGAATCATACCGTAAAGGAGGATACTGCACATGAGGAAGTCTAAACGCTGGCTGTCGGCGTGCCTGCTGACCCTGATCCTCTGCCTGGGCGTGTTCTGCACCCCGGCCATGGCGGACAATTCCACCCCGCCGCCGACGCAAACCCCTCAGCCGGAAAACGGCGTGGAAGTGACCGTTTCCGAGGACGGCACCTATACCGTCTCCCTGGGCGATTGGGAATGGACCTTCCGGGTGGAAGATCTGGCGGAGGCGCGGATCGGCACGGTTGTCAACGTCCACTCCTATCTGAATGTCCGCACCGGCGCGGGCACAAGCAATCAGATCATCGGGCATCTTTTGCCCGGTGCGCAGGTGAAGGTCCTGGGAGAATCGGGCGGCTGGTATCGCGTGACGGTCCCGGAAATCACAGGCTATGTCTGCGGCGATTACCTCCGTGTTTCGGATGCGGCGACAGGCGGCATGACTATGGACGAAAACACGCTGAAGCTCCTGCTCAGCGCCATGATCCAAAGCGGCAGGCCCAACGGCAGCGGCACCCTTGCCCTGACCCCGGACGGAAACCTGACGCTGCGGGACGACTTGGGGCCCGTGTTCGGCGCGGGAAAGCAGTTTCTCACCGTACAGACCAAATCCGGCAATTACTTCTACCTGATTATTGACCGCGACGCGGACGGCGATGAAAACGTCCACTTCCTCAACCAGGTGGACGAAGCCGACCTGATGGCTCTCATGGACGGAGACGGCAGCACGCCTGCGGCCACCTGCATCTGTAAAGATAAGTGCACCGTGGGTCATATCAATACCGCCTGCCCCGTCTGCTCCGTGAATATGAGCGAGTGCCGCGGCAAAGAGCCCCTGCCCGAAACGACGCCGGACACGGGAAACACAGAGACCGAAAAGGAGAAGTCGGGCGGCTCCGGCGCAGGGATTGTCCTCCTGCTCCTTGTTTTGATCGCCGGTGGCGGCGGCGCGCTGTATTATTTCAAGTTCCGCAACAAAAAGCCCAGCACCAAGGGCCCGGACGATCTGGACGATTACGATTACGGCGAGTATGAGGACGATACGGAGTACGAAAACGAGGACGATCCGGAGGGCGACGACGCGATTGCAGAGGAGGACAGCCTGTGATGACGTTCACCAAGAATCCGCTGGAGCGGTTCATGACACAGCCGCCCCGCCACGAAAAGGAGGAACCTGTCCGACCTCCCGCGCCCCGCGGCCACTTCTGCTACGGGTGCGGACGCTATGGCCTGAACTGTATGCGCCCCTGCTATCGGGACCGGCAGCGTCCGACGCCTCCGGTAAAAGAAAAATAAGAAATCTGAAAAATGTATTGCTATTGTGCGGACAACGGCGTATAATATAGGTGAGCCAACCAACGGAAAGGAGTGAACGGAAATGGCGAAAACCTCGAATTTATACGCCCGGATCGAGCCGGAGGTAAAGGAGCAGGCGGAAACGATCCTGTCCGCCCTCGGCATCCCCGTATCCAGCGCAATCAATATGTTCTACAAGCAGATCATTCTCCAGCGCGGGATTCCCTTTGAGATGAAGCTGCCAACCAGCCATGTGCCGGATTTGAGCCAGCTTACGAGCAGGCAGCTTGACGCCGAGCTGGAAACGGGCTACGCCGACATTGCGGCAGGCCGTGTCAGACCGGCAGGCGAAGTCTTTGATTCCATCCGAAAGGACTACGGCGTATGAAGTATGCCGTGATGATTTCGGAGCAGGCCGAAGCGGATTTGAGAGGCATATTTGAATATATCGCCTTTGAATTGCAATCCGTTCAAAACGCTGCGGGGCAGCTTGCGCGGCTGGAAGAAAGCATCGCCGGCCTGGACCGTATGCCGGAACGGTACCGCCGCTTCGACCGGGAGCCCTGGCTTTCGCGGGGCCTGCGCATCATGCCGGTGGATAACTACTGCGTGTTCTATATCCCCGACCATGACGCAAAGGTCGTCACCGTGATCCGTGTAATGTACGGCGGCCGGGATATGGAAGCGGAGCTCGCAAGGCATACGACCGAATAAAAACCGAACAACAGAACGCAGCGAAAAGCAGTCCGAAGGGACTGCTTTTTTGCTGCCCGAATGAAGGAGGATACTCATGTCTCAATACAAATTAGTGGTATGCGAAAAACCGTCCGTCGCCCAGGCCGTCGCCGCCGTACTCGGCGCAAAGCAGCGTGGGGACGGTTGTCTCTCCGGCAACGGATACATCGTATCCTGGTGCTTCGGCCATTTGGCGGAGTTCTCCAGCGCCGAGGCATACGACGGCAAATATGCCAGGTGGCGACGCGGCGATCTGCCCATCCTGCCGGACCCCTGGCAGTTCCAGCTCACCAAGGGGAAGGAAGCCCAATATGACATTCTGCGGGAGCTCATGCACCGCGCAGATGTTTCCGAGGTCATCAACGCCTGTGACGCGGGGCGCGAGGGCGAGCTGATCTTCCGCACAGTCTATTACCTGGCGGGCTGCACAAAGACCATGAAACGGCTGTGGATCTCCAGTATGGAGGATGCGGCGATCCGCGACGGCTTCAAGAACCTGCGCCCCGGAAGCGACTATGACGGTCTGTATCAGGCGGCGCTCTGCCGCGCCAAAGCGGACTGGCTGGTGGGCATCAACGCCACGCGGCTGTTTTCCGTGCTGTACCACCGGACGTTGAACGTGGGCCGCGTCATGTCGCCCACACTGGCCCTCATCGTCCAGCGCGAGGCGGAGATCGGCGCTTTCACCCCGGAGCCGTTCTATACGGTGAACATGGAGACCCCTGAGCTGAGCGCCGTATCCGAGAAGGAGAAGGACAAGGAAAAGGCCGCCGAAATCGCCGCTGCCTGCAAGGGGCAGACAGCGGTTGTCAAGTCGGTGGAGCGAAAAGAAAAGACCGAAAGCGCGCCTGCCCTGTACGACCTGACCACCCTTCAGCGGGAGGCGAACCGCGTCCTGGGCTTTACCGCCCAGCAGACGCTGGACTACCTGCAATCCCTGTATGAGAAGAAGCTCGTCACCTACCCCCGTACAGACGCCCGGTTCCTCACCGATGATATGGAGGCCGCCGTGCCTGGGTTGGTCAGCGTCGCCGCCGCCATCTGCGGTATGGAAGCGCCGGAGGCCGTCAACGCGGCGCAGGTGTGCAACAGCAGGAAGGTCAGCGACCACCACGCCATCCTTCCCACGGCAAGCGCCGCAAAAGCGGATATTGCCGTTCTGCCGCTGGGAGAGCGGGAGATCATGAAGCTGGCAGCCCGTCAGCTTCTGTGCGCTGTCAGTGCGCCGCACCGGTACGCGGAGACCGTCGCGATCATCGAGTGCGGCGGCTGTCTGTTTACCGCAAAAGGAAAGACGGTCATTGAGCCGGGATGGAAAGCCTACGCGCAGCAGGAGCAAACGGAAAAGCCGCTGCCGGAGCTGTCTGAGGGGCAGACTGTGGAAGTGACAGGTATCTCCGTCAAGGAGGGCAAGACAAGCCCGCCCAAGCACTACACCGAGGACACGCTTTTGAGCAGCATGGAGACGGCGGGCAAGGAGGATATGCCGGAGGACGCGGAGCGCAAGGGCCTCGGTACGCCGGCGACCCGCGCCGCCACCCTCGAAAAGCTGATCTCTGCCGGCTTCGTAGAGCGCAAAAAGGCCAGGAAAGCGGTGCATCTCATGCCGTCCCAGGTGGGGGTATCCCTGATTACCGTTCTCCCGGAGCAGCTTCAATCCCCCTTGCTCACGGCGGAGTGGGAGCATCGTCTGAAAGAAGTGGAGCGCGGCGAGCTTTCGCCCGGAGAGTTCATGGACGGCATTACCGAAGGTGTGCAGGAGCTTGTCAAGTCGTATGAAATCATCCCCGGCGCGGAGGTGTTGTTCCCCTCCGGCCGCGAGGTCGTCGGCAAATGCCCCCGCTGCGGCGGCAGCGTGACCGAGAGCAGGCGCGGCTTCTTCTGCGAAAACAACACCTGCCGTTTCGGATTGTGGAAGGACAACAAGTTCCTGGCCGCCAAGAAGGTCATGCTGACGAAGGACCTTGCCGCCGCGCTCTTAAAGGATCGCCGCGTGAAGATGACCGGCCTTTACTCCGAGAAAACAGGCTCGACCTACGACGCTACCGTATTTCTTCGGGACACCGGCGAGAGTGTCCGCTATGAGCTGCAATTCGACCATGCCTGACCTGCCGCGTATGACCGAGGCGCAGTTTCGCCGCGCCAAGAAGCTCATACGCAAGCTCTGCGCCAACTGCGACAACGGCAACTGTCTGCTGCTGGACGACGGCGAAGCCTGCGTTTGCCCGCAGCTGATCTCCTATTCGCTGCTGTGCAAGTATTTTCGCGCTGCCGTCCTCCCGGCTGATCGGGAGCTGTACGCGGAGATCATGGACGCGGACGCCCGGAAGCGCTGCGTCGAGTGCGGTCGGCCCTTTGCCGCCGAAAGCAAAAACGCCCGCTACTGTAAAACCTGCGCCGCCAACCGCACCCGTCGCAAGAAGCGGGAGTGGGCGGCCAAAAACAGGGGCAGACCGTAGAAAAAGCTGCGTCAGAAAAGCCTTGTGTCATGGGGCTTTCCTCGCCCGAAACCGGGACGGTGAAGGTGTTTGTACCTGAATGGCTGAAAACGCGGTTACTTTTTCTACACAACGCCCCTGCCCAGGATACCATTTTCCTGAGCAGGGGCACATTTTTATTTGGAAAGGAGCATCGAAATGGCAGAAAAACAAAGCTACGCCGAGCAGAACAAAGCCCGGCTCAAAGAGATCACCGACAGCATTGAGACCGGCATCCGGGAGCTGTTCCAGTCGGATAAGTACAGGCAGTACCTCTCCACCATGAGCCGGTTCCACCGATACAGCGTCAACAACGTCATGCTGATCCACATGCAGAAGCCCGACGCCACCCATGTAGCCGGATTCAACAAATGGCGGGACAATTTCGGGAGAAATGTCAGGAAGGGCGAAAAGGGCATCAAGATCATTGCGCCCACGCCGTACAAGAAGAAGATCGAGGAAGCGAAGCTGGACCCGGACACCAAGCTCCCCATGCTGGACGCCGATGGCAACGCGATCATGGAGGAAAAGACCATCCAAATCCCCATGTACAAGGTCGTTTCCGTGTTCGACGTATCTCAGACGGAGGGAAAGCCCCTGCCGGAGCTGGCGGAGAAGCTCACCGGCAACGTGCAGGAATATGAGGCGTTCATGGAGGCGCTGAAGCGCTCCGCGCCCGTCCCCATCCGCATTGAGCCCATGGGGGCTGATATGGACGGCTATTTTTCCGCAAGCGAGCAGCGCATCGCCATCCGGGAGGGCATGAGCCAGGTGCAGACCGTCTCTGCCGTCGTCCATGAGATCGCACACTCCAAACTGCACAACTATCAGAAGGAGCAGAAACAGGCTGCCCTTGAAAATGAGGCTGCGCCGCCCGTTGCGCGCAAGAGCCGTGAAACGGAGGAAATCGAAGCGGAAAGCATCTCCTACGCGGTCTGTGCCTATTACGGGGTGGAGACCGGGGCCAACAGCTTCGGCTACCTGGCTTCATGGTCCAAGGACAAGGAACTGTCCGCTTTGCGCGAATCCCTGGAGACGATCAACAAGACCTCCAGCGGCCTCATTTCCGATATTGACCGCCACTACCGGGATATTATGAAGGAGCGCGGCCTCGACAAAAAGGAACCGGAACCGGAACAGAAAGCTGAACCCGACAAGGACACGGAATCCCCGACAGCCGCCGCACGTCCTTTCCACGATGATTACCCGATGCCCGATCCGCAGCTCACGATTTCGGACCGGGACGCCTACGGCTACACGGAAAACGACATGCTGCCCCTCTCCAAAGAGCGCGCCGTTGAGCTTTTCGAGCAGGATGTGCCGGTGTATATGCTCTATGACGACAACAGCGCGAACATGGCCTTTGACCGGGACGATATAGACGGGCATATCGGGATGTTCGGCGTCAACCGGGAGGAATGGGACGCGGCGCGGGAATACCTGGAGCTGGCCGCGGGCCATGAGCTGACGGAGCAGGAGCTTGAAAACAGCTTCCTTCACAACCCCGCCGACGCCTTTGCCATCTATCAGCTCAAACATGCTGAGCAAACCCGTGATCTGCGCTTTGCGCCGTTGGAGAGCATCACCGCGGCCGGTATGGTGGTGGACAGGGACAACTACGATCTGGTCTATACCGGAACGCTGGACGGGAACGGAAGCGCCAACGAAAAGCTGGAGGCCCTGTTTGAAACCTTCAACGTGAACCGCCCGGAGGATTTCAAGGGCCACAGCCTGTCCGTCAGCGACATCGTTGCGCTCAAACAGGCAGGCGCGGTATCCTTTCATTACTGTGACAGCGTAGGATTTTCGGAGGTCCCCGCCTTCATGAAGCCGGAAAATTATCTGAAGAACGCGGAAATGGCCATGGAGGACGATTACGGGATGATCGACGGCATCATAAACAACGGTCCGAAACAGACGACCGTTGCAGAGCTGGAACAGCAGGCCGCCTCCGGCCAGCCCATCTCTCTCATGGACCTGGCCGAAGCCATCCACAGGGAGCAGACCCAGGAGCGCACGGAAAAGAGGCCGTCCGTCCTGGCGCAGCTCAAAAGCTATCAGAACACGGAGAGAACCAGTACAGCGCCGAAAAAGAGCGCAGAAAGGGAGCTTTGACCATGAACAACTTTACACAGGACGAACTGAACCTCATGAGCATCTATAACGCCAGCGGCACCCGCGATGGGCTTTTGCGGGAGCTTCGGGAAATGCGCGGCTATCTTGCGGCAGATGAAGCGGAGCTGCGCGCTCTCACCGATTCTGCTATTGAGAAGCTCGAAGCGATCTCCGACGAGGAATATGCCGGGCTTGATCTGTTCCCTGAGTTCGATTGATCCCGAAGCAGCCTCACATCTTGACAGGGACGGCGCTTGCCGTCCCTGTTTCATGGAAAGGAGCGTGAAAAATGCCAAGTAAACTACAAGCCTACGCGCAGATGGCGGAACAAGCCGCGTGGCAGATCACCCATCGGTATCAGGATTGGACGGCGTTCCTGACCACCGCCGCCCGGCTCTATAAGTACCCCTATGACGAACAGCTTATGATCTATATGCAGCGCCCGGACGCCACCGCCTGCGCCGAATATGATTTCTGGAATGACCGCATGGGCCGGTATGTCCGGCGCGGGAGCAAGGGCATCGCCCTCATAGACACCAGCGGCGATAGGCCGCGGCTCAGGTATGTTTTTGATGTTTCCGACACGGGCGGGCGCGAGAACAGCCGCCGCGTTGATCTGTGGGAGCTGCGCCCGGAGCACAGGGGCGGGGTTGGCGGCGCGCTGGAACAGTATTACGGTGTCCCGGTAGCCAATGGCCTTGCCGATCAGTTTGAGGGGGTCGCATCCCTCCTTGCCAAAGAATACTGGAACGATCACAGGCGGGATATTCTCGGCATCGTTGCGGATTCCTATTTGGAGGAGTATGATGACTACAACAAAGAAGCAGCCTTCAAAAAAGCCGCAACGGTCAGCATTACCTACTCTCTCATGTCCCGCTGCGGCATGGAGCCGGAAACCTTCTTTGAGCACGAAGATTTCCTCAGCATCTTCGACTTCAACACCCCGGACGCGGTAAATGCCCTCGGAACAGCGGTGAGCCAGATCAGCGAGCAGGTCCTGCGGCAGATCGAGGTCACGGTAAAAAACTACGAGCGCGAGCACAGCGCAGAAAGGACGGCTGAACATGGAGAACAATCTGACCTATACCCAGAACGGGGATTATCTGATCCCCGACATCGAACTGAGCCAGATGCCGGAGGGGAGCCTCGGCAAGTACGGCAGGATGCGGAAGAAATATCTTCAGGAGCACCGCCCGATCCTGTGGAACAACATGATCCTCTCGGAGACCCTGTACCCGCACCTTTGGGAAGTGGAGCAGACGGCGCAGCGACGCCTGGAGGAGCTGATGCCGAAGCTGGCGGCGGAAGCGGGAGCCACGGAGAGCCTGAAGGCCAGCGATCAGATGCGGTGGGTGGGCCTGATGAACACCTGCAAAGCCCAGGCGGAGGAAATCATCCTCAACGAGCTGATCTTCAGCTAACCGAGAGCAGTCCGGTCCAACTCAGCCTGTTTCCGACAGAGGAGGATCAGATCGCCTATATCGAAGAAGCGGAGAGCGTGCAGCAAACATCCTTCGCTTTTTCTTTCCGGCAGGAGCAGATCGACCATGTGCTCCGGCTCGGCGGCAATTCCGACGATTCCCGCATGGTGATCGCCTCGGCGTTCCAGAAGCAGTATGCCATGGAGGAGATCGCCGCCGTACTGCGGGAGGCGTTTCACGGGGGCAACGGCTTTAAGGATGAAGGTGCCGAATACGCCGCATGGTACGCCGACGATGGGATTCACCTCTCCTTCAGCAGAAGCGCAGAGTATGACCACGCAGCGCAGGTGATCTCCTGGCAGGACGCGGCGGCGCGCATCGGGCAGCTCATGGACAGCGGCGAATACGCCTCCAACGTGGAGCTTACAGAGGCTGCGGGCCATGAAAGGGAGAAACTGGCACAGGCGATATGGCAGCTGAAACACGATCTCAGCGATGAGGCGCGGGAACAGGGATTTCTCTCTGTCCTGGATGATCTGCGGGGCGGCGGATTCCCGGATGAGACGGCGCGGCTGGCTGAGCGCATGACGGACCCGGCGTTTTTAAGAACGCTTGCGGAAGAATACGCTCAGTTCTATGAAGCGCACGAACAGGACAGGTCTCTGCTTCGCTTCCACTATCACAAGCTGGACCGATTGTGGCAGGGGCTGAGCGATCAGTTTCTGCCCCGCAGGGAGTATGCTTCGGAGATGGCCGCCGTCCCGGAGCTGGACCGGTTCATCACCGAGGATGAAATCAACCATGCCCTGAACCGCGGCAGCGGTGTTGAGGGCGGCAAGGGCCGCATTTACGAATACTTCACCGCTGGACACTCGAAAAAGGAAAAAGCAGACTTTCTCAAAAAGGAGTACGGCACAGGCGGACGCTCCCATGCGGTTTCCGAGGCTTCGCACAGCTACGAGGATCACAACAGCAAAGGCATCGTGCTTCAAAAGGAAGGCTGCGCCAATGTTGAGATACGCTGGCCCCAGGTTGCAGAGCGGATTGACGCGCTGATCCGCAGGGACAGATACTTTACCCCGCAGGAAAAGGAGCGGTTTGAGGAATTGCAGCTTGCGCGGGACGCAGAAAGGAAACGCGAGCAGCGATTTACAGAAACCTATTCCGAATACAACGCCATCAAGGAAGCCCACCCGGACGACATCGTGCTGTTCCAGGTGGGCGACTTTTATGAGATGTACGGCGAGGATGCACGGCAGGCCGCAGAAGCTCTTGGCTTGACCCTCACCGCCAGGACCATCCCCGGCATGGGGCGGGTAGAGATGTGCGGCGTTCCGTCGCACAATCTGGAGCTGTACACAGAGGAGCTCCGAGACCGCTATGATGTGACGGTTTCTCCCTCACCGAAGTATGGTGAAGAAAGAAGCGCCCATACGCTTCTGTCTATTGACCACGAAGCCGCGCGCGCTATCGACGCCCACGAAGCGGAGTTTGGCGCGGACGGCTACCGGACCTTTCCCGGCGACCGACCGGAGGCAGACCCCACGGAGGAACACGCGCCGCCGATGCGGACGCTGACACAGGAGGACATCGACGAACAGCTCCGAACCATGTTCCCGGACATCGAGACGAAGCGGGCCGTAGTCCGCTACATGAACGAGCGCGGGCGTGAGAAAGACACGGCGGCATGGCTGGCCGAGCAGTATTACGGCACGGACGTGAATACGCCCCTCCACATAGGCTTTGCCGGTTGGAACGGGCGGCCCGGCGACGAAGTTACCCTGTCCTGGGCGAAGGTGCAGCGTCGGATTGCCCAGCTTATCAAGGCAGATAAGTTCTATACCCAGGAGGAATACGACAACCTGGACGATGTGGACCCGATTGCCATCCGGGAGCGTCTGGCCCAAGCAGGAATCGTGAACGGCGAAGTGGTGGACCCGGAAGCGTTAAACCGCAATCCCTTCATTCAGCAGGTCATGGCGGATGCGGAAAGGATTGCCCAGGAGGAACGGGGCGACACCTTCACGACGCCGGGAGGCATTACTTATCACGCCGGGATGGATGTGGATACCCGCTCCGCAGACGGCACGATGGTCCGTATGCACATTGACCGTGTTGAGGATGGGTATGTGTGGTACACCTTCCCGGATATGCCGGAGCAGGAGCCGGTCAATGTGTTCCGATCCCGGTTTGAGGGCTGGTTGGACGACGGGAGCAGTATCATCGTTGGCCCGGAAGGTGGCTCGCCCGTCCAGATGGGCACCCACGAAGAAAGGGACTTCACCCCGTACCGTGTGGGCGACACGGTATATCTGGATAACACCGCTTTTGAGATCACTGCCATTGGGAGCTTTGATGTGCAGCTCCGTGACCCTACGCTGCTTTATCCCATCTTCCGCTCAGAAAGCAAGGAAAGGTTTGAACGGTATCTCCGGCAGGATGAGCGCAACGCTCAATTCTACGCTGTTGAAGAGCAGAAAACTGAGGCGGCGGTTTCTGCTGCGAAGAATCCGGCCTATAAGATCGGCGTCATGCTCTATCTGGACGATAAGCCTTACGAGATCATCCGAAAAGATGATTGGAACGTGACGCTGATGGATCGCTCGATCCAGAACCCCTCTCCGCGTTTGGTGAGCTGGGATAACATTGAGCAGCTTCTCCGACAGGACGAGCGGAATGACCACCTGTTCAACCAAGAAACTTCCGAAGCATCCAAGCCGGGGCCCAGGTCTGAAACCGTGGCCTTTTATCCCGGTGACAAGAACGGCCTGCCCTATGACATCGAGATACGCACCTTGCGGGTGGATGAGCCGGAGCATGAGCCGCCCTCACCGGAGCCGACGCCTGTTCGTGCAGCGGGAAACTTCCGTATCATGTACGACCATTTGGGCGAGGGCGGGCCGAAAGATAAGTTCTGGCGCAATGTGAAAGCCATCGCCACCATGAAGAAAATCGAGAACGAGAACCGTCAAGCCACCCTGGAGGAACAGCATATCCTCTCGCAGTATGTAGGCTGGGGCGGCTTGCCCGATGCTTTTGACCCGGAAAAGCCCGCCTGGGCCGCAGAGTATTCCGAGCTGAAAGGGATTCTGACCGACGAGGAATATGCCGCTGCCAGAGCGTCTACACTCAACGCCCACTACACCAGCCCCACGGTCATTCGGGCCATATATGAAGCTATTGGCAACATGGGCTTTGAGACGGGCAATGTGCTGGAGCCGGCTATGGGCGTAGGCAACTTCTTCGGCTGCCTGCCGGAAGCCATGCAAAACAGCAAGCTCTACGGCGTGGAGCTGGACAGCATCACGGGCCGGATCGCCAAACAGCTATATCCCAAGGCGGACATCACGGTGGCGGGCTTTGAGACCACGGATCGGCGGGACTTCTATGATCTTGCCATAGGCAACGTCCCATTCGGCAATTATCAGGTCAATGACCGGGCTTACAACAAGCTCGGTTTTTCCATTCACGACTACTTCTTCGCAAAGACACTGGATCAGGTGCGGCCGGGCGGCGTCATCGCCTTTGTGACCTCCCGCTATACCATGGACAAGCAGACGCCCGATGTGCGTAAATACATCGCCCAGCGTGCGGAGCTGCTGGGTGCGATTCGTCTGCCAAACAATGCGTTCAAGGCCAATGCCGGCACGGATGTTGTCTCGGACATTATCTTCCTGCAAAAGCGGGACCGGCCCATCGACATTGAGCCGGACTGGGTGCATCTCGGAGAAAACGAGGACGGCTTTGCCATCAACAGCTATTTTGTCGATCATCCTGAAATGATACTCGGCGTTTCCACGTCTGAAAGCACGCAGTACGGACGACAGGACTTTACCGTTGCTCCCATTGAAGGAGCCGACCTTGCCGCACAGCTTCACGAAGCCGTGCAGCAGATCGGCGGTTCTTATCAGGCCGCTGCTCTGCCCGATCTCGGCGAGGAGGAGAACATTCAGGAGACGATCCCGGCAGATCCCAACGTGAAGAATTACAGCTACACCGTTGTGGACGGCGAGGTGTATTTCCGCGAAAACTCCGTGATGGTAAAGCCGGAGCTCAATAACACCGCGAAGGAGCGCGTCAAGGGCCTTGTCGAGCTGCGGGACTGCGTTCACCGGCTCATTGATCTGCAAATGTGGGAATCCGATGCGATCTCCATCCGACAGGAGCAAGCCAGACTGAACACGCTGTATGACGCCTTCACACAGAAATACGGTCTTATCAACTCCCGCGGTAACGCCCTGGCGTTCTCCGACGACAGCGCCTATTATCTGCTCTGCTCCCTGGAGGAATTGGATGAGGACGGCAATCTGGAGCGCAAGGCGGATATGTTCACCAAGCGCACCATCAAGCAGCACCAGGCCGTCTCCAGCGTGGACACCGCTGCCGAAGCCCTTGCCGTATCCATTTCGGAGCGGGCGCGGGTGGATATGGAGTATATGTCGCAGCTCTCCGGCAAGGAACAGGATGCGCTCATAGAAGAGTTGACTGGCGTGGTCTTTCTTGATCCGGTCTTAAACGAGTGGCAGACGGCAGATGAATACCTTTCCGGCAACGTCCGGGAAAAGCTGCGGCAGGCGCAGAAAGCCGCCGAGGACAGCCCCGGCTATCTTCCCAACGTGGAAGCGCTGCAAGCGGCACAGCCCAAGGATTTGGACGCTTCAGAGATCGAAGTGCGGCTCGGCGCGACCTGGATTGACAGGCGTTATATCCAGCAATTCATGTTTGAGCTGCTCGACCCGCCCCCATATGCACAGCGAGGCCTGGACGTTCACTTTTCCGAGTTTACCGCCGAATGGAACATCAGCGGCAAAAACAACATCCCATACAACAACGTCAACGCCTACATGACCTACGGCACAGAACGCGCAAACGCCTATAAGATACTGGAGGACACGCTGAATCTGAGGGATGTACGCATCTATGATACCGTCCGCGATCCGGAGGGTAAGGAGCGCCGCGTCCTCAACAGCGAGGAAACGACCATCGCGCAGCAGAAGCAGCAGGCCATCAAGGACGCCTTTCGGGACTGGATTTGGAAGGACCCGGACCGGCGGCGCGATCTGGTGCAGACATACAATGAGCGGTTTAACAGCATGCGCCCGCGGGAGTACGACGGAAAGCATCTGACGTTTCCGGGCATGAACCCCGAAATCACCCTTCGGGATCATCAGCTCAACGCCATCGCCCACGATCTATACGGTGCGAATACGTTGTTGGCGCACGAAGTGGGCGCGGGCAAGACCTTTGAGATGGTGGCGGCCGCCATGGAGAGCAAGCGTCTCGGCCTCTGTCACAAGTCCCTGTTCGCCGTCCCGAACCATCTGACGGAACAGTGGGCGTCGGAGTTTCTGCGGTTGTATCCCTCCGCAAACATTCTCGTTGCCACCAAAAAGGACTTTGAAAAACGGAACCGCAAGAAGTTCTGCGCCCGTATCGCCACCGGCGACTATGACGCGGTTATCATAGGACATAGCCAGTTTGAACGGATACCCGTATCCGTAGAACGGCAGGAACGGCTTTTGTGGGAGCAGATCAACGAAGTTGAGGATGGTTTGCGAGAGCTGAAAGCCAGTAATGCTGAGCGCTTCTCCGTTAAGGAACTGGAGCGCACGAAAAAGAATCTGGAGGCGAAGCTGGAAAAGCTGCAAAATGCAGACCGCAAGGACGACGTTGTGACCTTTGAACAGCTCGGCGTGGATCGGCTCTATGTGGACGAAGCGCACAGCTTCAAAAACCTCTTTTTGTACACAAAGATGAGGAACGTAGCGGGATTGTCCACGACGGATGCGCAGAAATCCTCGGACATGCTGCTCAAATGCCGGTACATCGACGAGATCACAGGAGGTAAAGGCGTCACCTTTGCCACTGGCACGCCGGTTTCCAACTCCATGACGGAGCTCTATACCATGATGCGTTACTTGCAGCACGGTATGCTCAGGCGAAACAGCCTGACGCACTTTGATTGCTGGGCGTCGGCCTTTGGCGAGACGACCACCGCCATTGAGCTTGCGCCGGAAGGCACCGGCTACCGGGCGCGGACACGCTTTGCGCGTTTTTTCAATCTGCCGGAGCTGATGAACCTGTTTCGGGAAGCCGCCGACATCAAGACAGCCGATCAGCTCAATCTCCCCACGCCCACGCCGATCTATCATACCGAAGTGGCGCAGCCTACGGAGATTCAGAAAGAAATGGTCAAGGAGCTCTCAGAGCGTGCGGCGGAAGTCCATGCCGGACATGTGAAGCCGAACGAGGACAACATGCTCAAGATTACCTCGGACGGACGAAAGCTGGGTCTCGATCAGCGCGTCATCAATCCCGATCTGCCGGACGACCCCAACAGCAAGGTCAACATGTGCGTGAACAACATCTATCGCATCTGGGACGAAGGCCAGCCGGAGAAGCTGACCCAGCTCGTTTTCTGTGACCTCTCCACGCCCCGCGGCAGCGCGGCTCAAAGTGGCAAGATCGCGGCCAAGCGCATAGACAACGCAGAGCTTCACGCCCTGGAAACTGCCATAGACGCAGAGATCGAACCGGAGGAACCGCCGTTCACCATCTATGACGACATTCGTGAGAAGCTCGTCGCCCGCGGCGTTCCCCGCGAACAGATTGCCTACATCCATGAAGCCAATACCGACGCCAGAAAAAAGGAGCTGTTTTCCAAAGTGCGCAGCGGTCAGGTGCGCGTGCTGATGGGCAGCACCTTCAAAATGGGTGCGGGCATGAACGTCCAGGATCGGCTTGTGGCGCTTCATGACCTGGATTGCCCGTGGCGGCCCGGTGATCTGGAACAGCGCAGCGGAAGAATCATCCGACAAGGCAACAAAAACAAGGAAGTACACATTTATCGGTATGTCACGGAGGGAACCTTTGACGCCTACCTCTGGCAGACCGTCGAAAACAAGCAGAAGTTCATCAGCCAGATCATGACCTCAAAATCTCCCGTCCGTTCCTGCGAGGACATTGACGAAGCCGCCCTCTCCTATGCCGAGATCAAGGCGCTTTGCGCCGGAGACGAACGCATTAAGGAGAAAATGGATTTGGATGTGGACGTGGCGCGTCTGCGGCTGATGAAGGCAAACCACCAAAGCCAGCAATATCGTCTGGAGGACAACATCCTCCGCAACTTCCCGGCGCAGATCGAACAGCATAAGGGATGCATCGCATGGCTTGCGGAAGATATAAAGAAGGTCGCCGAGCATCCGCATCCCAAGGACGGCTTTGCCGGCATGGAAGTCAAAGGAGATCACCTGATCGACAAAGACAACGCAGGCGCGGCCCTTCTGGAAGCGTTCAAGGATGCAAAGGGGCTGGAAGCGGTCCATATCGGCAGTTACCGTGGTTTTGACATGTCTTTGACCATTGAGGACTTTGGATCAAAATTTGTGCTGACACTAAAAGGAGAGATGAGCCATCGGGTAGAGCTGGGCAAGGACGCCCGCGGCAATCTGACCCGCATTGATAATGCGCTGGCCGCTATCCCGGAGCGGGTACAGATGATTCAGGAGAAGCTCGAAAACGTGCAAAGACAGTTATCCATGTCAAAAGCAGAGCTGGGAAAGCCGTTTCCACAGGAACAGGAGTTGCAGGAGAAATCTGCGCGGCTTGCACAGTTGAACGCTGAATTGAACATTGACGACAGACTGCCTATGGAGCGCGCATCGGATACCGTTGTCGCCAAATCCGCACGCCCTTCTGTGCTGGAAAAGTTGAAAGTGCCATGCATATCCGGCAGGCAGGAAAAGAAAAAGTCTCATGAATTGGAGGTGCTATAAATGGATCACAACGAAACCATCAGCGTCCTGGTCGTAGAACCCGGCAAGACGCCTTATGAAAAGCAAATCAGCTCCGGCCTGGAATCGCTCCAGCGTGAGGTCGGCGGCTATATCGAGGCCGTGTACCCCTATGAAGAACCGGTCGCGCTTATCTGTGATGAGGAAGGAAAGCTGAACGGAAAGGAATGGAACCGTGCGCTCCGCGACGATGAGGGCAATATCTATGACGTTGTGGCAGGGACTTTTCTGATCGTCGGCCTTGGGAACGAAAACTTCGGCTCCCTTAGCGACGAACACATGGAGAAGTTCAAGGAAAAATTTGCTGCGCCGGAGATGTTTGTGAGGATCAACGGCCGCATGGCGGTCATCCCCGTGGAGGAAAAGGAAAGCGGCAAAAGCTCCGTGCTGGCAAAGCTGAACAAGCCCGCTGCGAAAGAACCCCAAAAGGAGCATGGGGCGAAACTGCATAAGGAGGAAGCGAGATGAAAGATGCCCCTGTCTATGTAAAGAACGCGGAATATGCCCGCGAACATGATGAGCTGCCGCTGTTCCGTGCTTCCAATCAGGCCAATATCGCCTGCAAGAAGGCGCTGGAAAAGGCAATCAACGGAAATTACAGCAATAACCGCCTTGATGTAAAAACGGCTTTTGCGGAGGTAGCGGAACAGTTTGGCGTCGAGCGCATGAAGTATGTGCTGGCGGCAACGATCATCCACAAGGATTGGGACGGGAGGATTTCCAACGACAATAAGGCATGGGCAAAGACCGTTCCCATCATTAGAGATAGGGATTCCCTGGGTGGGGACCGCAGCGTTTCCTTCGTCGTGGATCAGGCGCACCCCGGACTGGTGGACTTGTTCGCAACCTTTGCACGGAAGGAGTTTGCGCAAGAGAAAAAAACCTCTGTGCTGGATAAGCTGAAAACAGCGGCTGATCTCAAACAGCCGTCCCCCTCAAAACGAGGGGACATGGAACTGTGATATGGCAAATAGAGAGCGGCAAGTCCAGCTCAAGTTTCGGGTGACGCCGGAAGAACGGACGCTGATCGAGCAAAAGATGGCACAGCTCGGAACCAGGAATATGGCTGCCTATTTGCGGAAGATGGCCATTGACGGCTATGTGGTCAATCTTGAACTTCCTGAGCTGAAGGAAATGGTATCTCTGCTCCGGCGCTCCAGCAACAATCTGAACCAGATCGCCAAGCGGATGAATGAGACCGGGCGTATCTATGATGCTGACATAGGGGATGTACTGGAGAACCAGGAGCGTCTTTGGCAGGCCGCGTCCGATATTCTATCTTCCCTCGCCAAGCTGCAATGATGATATATGGGGCGGGTCTCGATGTGATCCGCCCCCGTATCGGACCACGGCATCCTTGAAAAAGGTGCGTTCTTCTGATACGCTGAATAAAACGAAAAGAAGGAGGTCAGCATGATGAAGCTGCTGCTGAAAATACTCGCTGCGCCCATAGTCGCCATATTGGCAATCTTCGTCTGGCTCTGCACCGGAATTCTCTACATCTCCGGTTGGGTGTTCGGCATTGCCGGCATTCTCATGGGGATATGTGCGGTCTATGTGTTTCTGACAAACACCGTCGTGGCCGGCATAATCTTCACGGTGCTGGCTGTTCTCGTCAGCCCCTTCGGTATCCCCATGATCGCCGCCTGGCTGCTGGCAAGGATACAGGGATTGCGGTACGCGATTCAGGAGCGAGTTTACAAGTAAAAAATAAGGACGGATGCGGTTTAACAGGCTGCATCCGTCTTTTGTATTGCGTATTCGTAGCGAAAGGGGGCGTACTTCACATCGCAACTACTTGTATTATGCCGCTGCACACCGGCAAAGGCCGAAAGGTTGGCCGGGCGATCAGCGATATTATAGACTACATCAAAAACCCGGAGAAAACAGATGACGGGCGGCTTATTACGTCGTATGAGTGCAACAGTCGTATCGCTGATGCCGAGTTCCTATTTACCAAAAAACGCTATGCGGACATTACCGGCAGGCAGCAGGAAAACGATGTGATCGCTTACCACTTTCGCCAGTCGTTTCGCCCAGGCGAAGTCACACCGGAGGAGGCAAACCGGATCGGCGTCGAGTTTGCCCAGCGCTTCCTTAAAGGGAGACACGCCTTTATTGTCTGTACGCATATTGACAAAGCTCATACGCACAATCACATCATCTGGAACTCAACCACGTTGGATTGCTCCCGGAAGTTTCGCAACTTTTGGGGCAGCACAAGAGCAGTACGAAATCTCAGCGACACCATCTGTATTGAGCATCGGCTTTCTGTGATTGAGAATCCGAAGCGACACGGCAAAAGCTATAACAAGTGGCTGGGCGACAAGGCAAAGCCGTCTCAACGCGAGCTGCTCCGCACTGCCATAGATACCGCTTTAGAAAAGCATCCTGACACCATTGACGAGCTATGGGCCATGCTTCAGGAAGCAGGATACGAGGTTAAACGCCGGGGAAAAACTGTCTCCCTCCAAGCACCAAATCATAAAGCTCCGGCCCGGATCAGCTCCCTCGGTGAAGGGTATTCCGAGAGTGATCTTTTGGCGATCCTCGCAGGCAAGAAGGTACATACTCCCCGAAAGAAAGCGGCTGTGCTTGAGGCTCCGAAGCCAAGCCTGCTGATCAACATTCAGGCGAAGCTCGACGCGGGCAAGGGCGCAGGCTATGAGCAATGGGCCAAGGTATTCAATATCAAGCAGATCGCTCAAACGATGAACTTCCTGCGCGAAAACAGCGGCATGGATTACGACGAACTTGTGAGACAGACCGATGCAGCCGCAGCCCGGTTTAATACGCTTTCTGCGCAGATCAAGGCGGCAGAAACGCGCATGGCGGAGATCGCCGTCCTCAAAACCCAGGTGATTAACTATGCCAAGACGCGCAAGATTTTTGACGGCTATAAGGCTTCTCGCTATTCAAAAAAATACCTGGCGGAACATGAGGCAGATATACTTCTGCACCGTGCTGCCAAGAAAACTTTTAACGACATGCAGCTAAAAAAACTGCCAACCGTAAAGAGCCTGCAAGCCGAGTATGCGGCCCTGCTTTCCGAAAAGAAAGCAGCTTATAGCGAATACCGGCAGGCGCGGGATGAAATGAAAAAGCTGCTGGTCTATCGCGCCAACGCGGAGAGAATCCTCGGCAAAGACGTTTGTGAAGCTGAGAAGGAAAAAGAGCATGGACAGCGTTGAGCTGATCCTGCTTCATAAGCATCCGAAGGATGCGCCGCCGCACAGCATGTGCGTGAAAAGGGGCTTGGGGGCGCTGCCCTCAACAAGCAAATGAAAGCTCCCGCGGTGCGGGGGCTTTCATTTTTTCGCCTCGTGGGTCCCATGAGGCATTGCTTGCCAATCAGATGGAACCTCAACTTCTTCCGGCCTTTTTCAGCCACAGCACCGTATCGCGGATGCTGCTTTGCAGGGAGCGCGGGGCATAGCCGAAAGCGGCGGCTGCGGCGCTTCTGTTGAACAAACCGTTGGAATCAAGAACGGCAATAGAATAGGGCGTGAAGTATAAGGGCTGCTTTTTTCGCAGGCTCCTTTTTTCATAAAGGGGCGCGATCAGCTTTGCCAGGCAGATCGGCAGGAATGATACAGGCTGCCTCAGTCCCAACGCGTCCTTTGCCGCGTTGAGTATGTCACGGACGGACGCGTACTCTCCGGAGAGGATATAGCCGCGCCCCGGCAGCCCCTGTTCTGCGCAGGCGACAATACCGGCCGCCACATCGCGCACGTCCACAAAGTCATAGCCGCCCTTTACCGCCACGGGGAGCTTTCCCGCCAGGAAGGACAGCAGCATATTGGTGATGCTGCCCTTTCCAACGTCGCCCGGCCCGATGATCCCGGAGGGAAATACCACGCTGGCGTTCAGCCCACGGCCTGCCGTCTCAAAGACAAGAGATGTCGCAATCGCTTTGCTCTTGGCGTAATCCCCGCGCACCAGTTCCGGCAAAAATACGGCGTCCTCCGTGATCTCCGTTCCCTTCGGCTTTTCCGGGATCGCATGGACGGAGCTGACATAGACCAGCTTTCCGACGCCCGCTTTTTCGCAATGCCGCAGGATATTGTTTGTACCGCCCACATTCACCCGATAGATCCGTTCTCCGGGATGCGAGGCCACCGATACGATCCCGGCACAATGGATGACACAGGTCCCGCTGTCTGCACCAGAAAAGAAACGCGCCAGCGAGGCGTCGTCACACACGTTGCCATAGACGACGGAAACGTTCTCCGGCAGCCCGGAGGCCAGCGGGTCGTTTTCCACCAGCAAAGCGCGGATCGGCGCTCCCTTCTTTTTCAGCTCCGCAAGCACAGCCCGCCCGAGAAAGCCGCTTGCGCCTGTCACAAGATAGGTATGAAACATACGTCGTCGCCTCCATAAAAAGACAAATGTTGATTATCTTTCACACTTACAGTATAATAAAAGGGCAAAGGAACAGCAATCAACAATGTTCCAAGCCGAGAAAGAAAAGCAACACAGCGTAAGACGGTGTTGAGAAAAACAGTAAACTTTTTGTGTACGGAGGACGCGGTATGAGAAAGAGCGACGCAAGGGTGCGCTATACGCAGCGTGTGATAAAGGAATCCTTTTTGTCCCTGCTTCGGGAAAAGCCTGTCAACAAGATCACGGTCAAGGAGGTCTGCGAGCTGGCGGAGCTGAACCGGGCGACCTTCTACGCCCATTACAGCGATTGCTTTGCGCTGATGGAGAGCATCGAGCAGGAGCTTTTGGACGCCTTTGGAGAATCCCTGCGGCTGATTGACGGCTTTGACGTGAGCGCGTTGATCGCCGCGCTCTATGCCATGGTGGAGCAGCACGGGGACGCCTGCCGCGTGCTGATCTTCGGCGGCGCAAGCCCCTCCGTCCTCGGACGGATGATCGACCTTGCCAGACCGTCCAGCATTGCGGCGTGGAAGCATCAGCTTCACCACGCCTCCGAGGCGGAGCTTGAAATGCTCTATACCCATCTGTCAAACGGATTGATGAACGTGGTTGTGGGAGGGTATGACAAGTACAGCCGGGAGGAAGTGATCTCCTTTGTCAACCGCATTGTCAAAAGCAGCCTGTCCCTGTTCCGATGAGCCGGTGTTTTTTCCGTAGCGGATCGCAAAAACCTGTTATTTTTGAGGGGGACAAAGCCGTTTTTCCTCTCTATAATAATAGATAATCAGAAAACATGCCGGAGCATTCAGAAAGGAGGAACGCGGGTGATACTTTCCAAAGCGTCAAAACAAAATATCATCCTGTTCGCGGCTGCGTTTCTCCTGTGCGGCCTTCTCCGCGTCCTCCTGTATGCCAAGGATTTCACCTTCAGCTTTTCGCCGCTGTTTTGCGGTGTGTTGACGCTTCTCTGGGCGATCTCCGTGCGGAAGCGTGTCACAGACGGCAGGCTGCGCGCCTTGATGCTGTGGATCACCGTCTGCCTGCTCCTGCAATTTGTTTTGCAGATCCTCCGTTACGAGATGTTCTCCGGTCAGGTCACAGCGCAGCGGTATTTGTGGTACGCCATGTATCTCCCCATGCTCGCGCAGCCCCTTTTGTGCTTCTTCCTGGCCGTCCTGATCCACCGCCCGAAGGACAAGCCGCTGCCGCGCCTCTATGCCCTTCTGATCGTCCTCGGCGTTCTTCTGGCGCTGGGCTTTTTGACAAACGACCTGCATTTCTTCGCAAAGTCCTTTCCCAGCGGCGTCATGGACGACAACGGGCAGGAAAAGAACGGCTGGCTGTTTTCCCTTGTCAATCTTTTCATCTACGGCCTGTATGCGCTGACATATTTCGTTATTTTGAAAAAGGACTTCCGCTTTGTCGGGCGAAAATACCGCTGGCTGCCGCTTTTGCCCTTTTTGACCGGGGTGATCTATTTCCTCCTGTACCCGCTTGACGTCGGACACCACTTTTTCCAGACGCGGATATGGAACATGGGTGAAATGTCTGCTTTCTGCATCATCGGCACGCTGGAAGCGTGTATTCAGGTGGGCATGATCCCGGCCAACATGGGCTATGAAACTGTCTTTTCCGCCTCCTTCATCCCGGCGGTCATTCTGGATCAAGGCGGCTTGCCGGTCTATCAGACCGCCGCGGCGGATTATCCCTTTGCGGAAAGCGAGACCACAAAAATCATATCCCATGCCATTCAGGGCGGCAGCGTCCGGTGGACAGTGGACATGAAGCAGGTACGCGGGCTGAACCAGCAGATCGAGGAAGCGACCGCGCAGATCGAAGCCCGCAATGCCTATCTGGCGGAAGAAAACCGCATCCGGCAGGAGCGGGCGGAGCTGGAAACCCGTAACCGCATGTACGACAGCATCATCCGGATCGTAAAGCCGCAGTTCGATCAGATCGACGCGCTGCTGGGCGGTGCGGAAAGCGTCCCCGAAAAGCGGATCGCGCAAATCGCGGTCATCAGCGCCTACATCAAGCGGCGCGGCAACATGGAGCTGCTCTCTGCCGCCGGAACGCTGACGGTGGTGGAGCTGGTGTCCGCCGTGACGGAATCGCTGGACTATATGCGTCTGTGCGGCGTCAACACGGCCATATCCTCCGTGGGGACCGGCTCTTATCCCGCCGAAATGGTGATCGCGGCTTATGAGCACATCGAGGCCATCGTGGAGGAAAGCCTTGACACCCTCTCCGACTTCATGGTGTCGGTGCGCTCCGACAAGCGGAAGCTGATCGTGCGCATGATGCTCAGAGCGGATGATTTTCTCTATGAAAGCAACGGCGCATGGCAGGACGGCGAGGGCTTTTCCCGCAAGGTTTCCATTTCAAAGAACAAGCAGGATATGCTGATCGTCCTCACCTTCACGGAAGGGGGTGGGCGCAAATGAAGCTGTTTCCGGGCCATCCCTACTTTGAAACGGCGCTGTGGGCCGTAATGGGCGTTTCGTCTGTGCTGCTGTTTTTCTTTGCCGCAACGGTAATCGCCCTGCTGCTTCGTCAGAAACGGTACAGGTGGCTCTGGCTGGCGCTGCCCATACTCGCCCTGACCTACTTCATGGAGCAATGCTTCGGCATGGCGATGAACGGCGGCGCACATACGCAGACCGCGGCTGACATCGTATCACGCTTTGCCGCGACTCCGGACTGGCTGCTGCTGTCCCTCTTAATTGCTATGGCCGCGGCTCTGTCATTTCTCTTCTGGAATATCCATCGTTACGAAAAAAGCAGGATCACCGGCATGTCCATCAAGGAAGCGACGGACAGCCTGCCCTCCGGGATTCTCTGCTATGCGTCCGACGGCCGCGTGCTGCTGAAAAGCCGCGTCATGGAGGATTTCTGCCAAAGCGTGACCGGGGAAGCGCTGCTCAGCGGAGAAGTGTTCTCCCAGCGGCTGCGCAAGGGCGCACTTACGCCCGGCTGCCGGACGATCACCGTAGGCGAGGAGCCGGTGACGGTTCTTGCCGATGGGACGGCATGGAAGATCAGCGCCAGGGAGATCCCCTTTGAAAAGCACCGCGTACAAATGCTGCTGGCCTCCGACATCACGGAAGCCTACCGGAAAACCGAGGAGCTGCGCGCCATGCAGCGGAAGGTCACGGCACTGAATGAACGTCTTGCCAAAGTTAATCAGGAGATCGTGGCGCTGACCGTGGAGCGGGAAATATTGAATGCAAAGGTCAAGCTCCACGACGAGCTGGGAAGCAATCTGCTTGCCATGAAGCACTATTGCCTTGTCGGGGGCACGGAAACGGAGCTTGCGGAGATCGTCCGTCGGCTGCGCCGGAATATCTCTTTCCTCAAAACGGAAACTCCCACGACTGTCCGGGACGAATATGAGCTGCTCACCGAAATGGCGGCGCGGCTGCGCGTTGCACTCCTGGTCACGGGATCCCTGCCGCAGACAGAACCGCAAAAGCATATCGTCGCCGTGGCGATCCATGAGTGCATGACGAACACAGTGCGCCACGCCCACGGGAACGAGCTGCAGATCCGGGTGGCGGAGGGCGAGGAAAGAACGGTTGTGACCTTTGCCAACAACGGCGAAGCGCCTGCGGGCGAGATCGAGGAAAAGGGCGGACTGGCCTCCCTGCGCGAGCTGACCGAAAAGGCGGGCGGCACGATGACGGTCTTGACCGAGCCCTCCTTCGCCATCCGACTTGAACTGCCAAAGGAGGTAGAAAATGCCCTATAAAGTGTTGATCGTTGACGATCAGAGCATATCCCGCCATTTTTTCGAGAGCTTTGTGGCCGCCTCCGACAACTATGAGCTGGCGGCGTCGCTGGACACGGCCAAGTTTGCCGACGGCTACTGCGCCGGAGGCAAGGTCGATCTTGTCATTATGGACGTGGTGATGAACGACGGCTCCAACGGCCTTGACGCCGCCGCACGGATCAAGGCGGCGTATCCCAAGACAAAGATCATCGTCGTCACTTCCATGCCGGACAGCCTGTTTTTGAGCCGCGCAAGGGAGATCGGCGTGGATTCCTTTTGGTATAAGGAGGTACAGCAGGCGCCCATGCTGGAGATCATGGACAGGACCATGGCGGGCGAGCATATCTTCCCGGACAGCCCGCCGGTAGCCTCTATCGGTCTTGCCAAGAGCACGGAGTTTACCGAGCGGGAGCTGGACGTGCTGCGGCACCTTGCCGAAGGGCTGACGGACAAGGAGATCGCGGATGCACTCCATTTGAGCGTGACCACCGTCCGCTACCATGTGAACAACCTGATCTCCAAAACCGGGTCGTCCTCCCGCACAGAGCTGGCGGTGAACGCCGTGCGAAGCGGGATCGCCATACCGGGGATAAAATAGAACAAAGGTACGATGAAAGCCGGAAACTTTTTTGAAGTTTTCCGGCTTTTTTCATAAAAGACTATCATTTTTGAGGGGGCGAAGCCGATTTTGAATCGGTATAATTTAAGAGAAGCAAGGTGACCCTTCGGCGGAAGGGTCAGCCTGCACGGAAAAATCACCTGCCATTTGGCATTTGGCGCAAACTCGCAGCCGCGGGCGGGAGGAAGGAGGTACATGGCAATAGCCGGAAAACGCACAGCGCCGGAAGGGCGCAGAAAGAAATGGGGCGGTAAGGACTTCCTGCTGCTTGCCCTCATCGTGATCACGGTGGCGTCGGTGGGTACGGCGATTTGGGCGGTCAAGACCCGCAGCCCCGCAGCCCAACCCGACAAGCAGGGGCAGGAGGAGACGGCCGAGCCGGTGGAAAAGCTGACGGACAGCATCGACCTGCCGGGCTATGAGTGGATACCCCTTGTGTCCGGCAAGCTGGAACAGGAACAGACCTTCCCCAACCCGCCGCAGAACTTCTGCTGGATCAGGGTGTCGCTGCTCTTGGAGGACGGAACAAACCTCTGGACAAGCGAGCTGGTCGCGCCGGGCGAAAGCTCCGCACCCGTCGTTCTCTCGCAGACCCTGGAACCGGGGGAATACAAAAACGCCGTGTTGAAGTACGAGTGCTTCCGCATGGACGATGATCTCTCCCCCCTCAACGGCGGAGAAGTACATCTGACTTTGAGAGTAAAATAGAAAGGAGAATGTGCATGGCAAAATACTCCAAACGCAAGATTAAGGTCACCGCTGCCGAGCTGCAAAAACAATTCTTCGGCGGCAATCGGAGACCGCTTCCGGGACACGAGGACGACTTTCCCCGCTGGATCTGGCCAATTATCCGCAGAGCGATTCTTGCGGGCAAGCTGACCGAGGATTTGCGAGTTCCCAAGGGTGCGGACATTCGGGATTATCCGCTGGTCGTTGTCGGCTTTATCAAGAACGCCAACATCGACTTTCCCGGCGTCAATATCGCCGCGCTGCCGGACGGCTTTTTCGCGGCGGTAAAAGAGGCAATAGACGCAAAGCGGATGGATCAGTACGGGCAGGTCGTAAGCCCCGAGGACTTGGACAATATCCCGCGTCCGCTTTGGCCGTATATCAGACCAAAGTTCCGGCTTGGAGAGCTGGCGAACATCAAGGATATTCTGGCGGCTGGTACGCTCGATATTGCCGGTAAGCCTATCAAGCCAAAACCGATTGACAAGCCGATCATCGACTATCCCGGCAAGATTCCGTTCCCGATTGCACCGTGGGCACGATAAGCAAAACACTCGACAACAGCTTGCCCCTTCATGGGCGGCAAGCTGTTGTAAAACAAAAATCAACCGAAATCGGAAAGGAGATTTCAAAATGAAGAAGTTTTTATCCCTTGTTCTCGCGCTGGTGATGGTGATGATCCTGTCCGTCACCGCCTTTGCGGAGGGCGAACAGAGCGGAACCACAACCCTGACCGCCGAAATCCCCAACGCGGCGGAGCCGAGCTTCACCCTGCACATCCCGGCCAACACGACGCTGACCTATGGAAACACTGATTGGCAGCAGCTTTCCGGTGTTCTGGACGCGACCGATATACAGAACGCGAATTGGATTCGCTGTACGATATCCTTTACCGACCTTATCAATACGTCCGATCCCAGCGATTCGATTGCACTGAATGCTTTTAAGCAAACGTACGAAGAAGTGAACACCGGTAATACAGGAGATGGTATGTTCCCTAGTGGTGCGACTCTTACGCTTTATTCTGCCAGTTGGAATTACGATTATACGTATTCATTATACGCAATGGTAGAGGATTGGTCTGGCGCTACGCCCGGCGCAACCTATCAGTCCGTCATCACCTTCCATGTTTGGGCGGAGTAATGACTTCGCGTAAAAACGCAGGAAAGGAGGGCCTATGAGAAAAATCAAAAAAACACTTTCTGCTTTTCTGACGATCCTGCTTTTTGTTTCGGCATTCGGCGTAACTGCCTTTGCCGAGGGCGGAAATACGACGCTTACCACGACCATCCCCTGCACGGTAACGCTGCAGGTGGGCGATCACGGCAAGGTAACGGTGGACGGCACGGACTATACTGGCAACGCCAGCTTCCAGCGGGACGCGGGGACTGTTGTGACCTATATCTTCACCCCCAACACGCTTTACAGCGTGGATAAGGTGATTTATAACGGCGTTGAGGTCACAAGCGAGCTGTCCGGCAATACCTACACCGCCCCGGCTCTGACCGGCAACGCGGCGCTGTCCGTCAGCTTCAAGTTCCTCGGCGGCGGAACGCCCACCTATACGGTGACGTTCGACGCCAACGGTCACGGCACAGCTCCCGCGCCGCAAACGGTGCTTTCCGGCAACACGGCAACGGAACCTACCGCGCCCACGGCTGCGGGATGGATATTTGGCGGCTGGTATAAGGAAGCGGCCTGCACCAATGCCTTTGACTTCTCCACGCCGATCACAGCGGACATAACGCTGTATGCCAAGTGGACGGAGGAAGGAACGACGCCCACACCGACCACCTATACCGTCACCTTTGACGCAAACGGCCACGGCACGGCCCCCACTACGCAAACCGTTGAGGAAGGTAAAACAGCGACCAAGCCCGCAGACCCAACGGAAACCGGATGGGTGTTCGGAGGCTGGTACAGGGAAGCGGCTTGCACCAATGCCTTTGACTTCTCTACGCCCATTACCGGCGATATCACTCTGTATGCCAAGTGGACCGTTGCTACCTACACCGTGACATTTGATGCCAACGGCCACGGCACGGCCCCCGCTGCGCAGACGGTGGAGCATGGCAAAACTGCGACCAAACCAGCAAATCCCACGGCAGGCGGCTGGACATTCAAGGGCTGGTACACAGAAGCAGCCTGCACCAACGCCTTTGACTTCTCTACGGCCATCACGGGCAACATTACCCTGTACGCCAAGTGGACGCAGAATAGCGGCGGTACTCCTGGTTCGCCCCAAACGGGCGATAACAGCCATCTGACCTTGTGGCTGGCGTTGTCTGCCATCAGCGCCGGAGGCGTCATTGGGCTGACCGTGTACAGCAGAAAACGCAGGAAGAAAGCAGAATAACCGATTAGGATAGCTTCAAGGCTGCCTAACCAAAAGAATGAACCGAAGGGCGGTGACGGAGCGATCCGTCACCGCCATGTTTTATGAGAGGATCAAGCGCAGGATGGAGGGCTGAAATATGCGGCAGGCAAAAGGAAAACGGATTTCGATATTGATCTTTCTGCTGGGGGCGGTATTCCTTTTCTCAACAGGCATGGCGCTCCATACGCTTGTGGTGCAGGGAAAAGAAAAAGCCGCTTTTGACGACCTGTCCGCTATCGTCGCGGAGGCTGCGGAGCGGGACACGGCGTCAACGCCCGAAGAAGTCCGCATTCTGCCTGACGCATCGGCTCCCGCGCAGATAAACACAGCGCAGCCGAATCCGGCGGACGAAACGCCTCCTGAACAGTCAGCCGATCCCGTCCCTCTCCCGCAGTATGCGCCGCTTTATGAAAGGAACGCTGACTTTTTCGGCTGGCTCTCCATCGAGGGAACGGATATAGACTATCCCGTGATGTATTCCCCGGACAGGCCGGAATACTATCTCAACCGTGCTTTTGACGGCTCCTATTCCGGCAGCGGCGTTCCCTTCGTCGATGCAAAATGCCCGGCAGACGGAAATTATTATCTGATATACGGCCACCACATGCAGAACAAAACCATGTTCGGGAGCTTACCGAAGTATGCGGACAAAAGCTATTACGAGAATCACCCGATCATCCGTTTTGATACCCTCTATGAGCAAAGGGAGTATCAGGTGATTGCGGCGTTTTACAGCCGGATCTATGGAAAGAATGAAGCCGGTGTGTTCCGCTATTATGAGTACACGGACTTGTCCGATCAGGAAGTGTTTGACGAGTATATCCAGCATGTAAAGACGGCGGCGATCTATGACACCGGCTTTAGCGCCGAATACGGAGACGAGCTGCTTGTGCTGTCCACCTGCAACTATCATACAGAGGATGGTAGGTTTGTGGTCGTGGCGAAGAGAAAAGGATAGATAAAAATGATGTGTGTTCAATCTAAAACAAAAAAAGGAGTAGATCGCGTGTGCAAGCGGCAACAGCCCTTCTCAATTCGAGTATTCAATATTTGCTCAATATCGGATGGACCGAAGGACTATCTTAGGGGGTATTATCTCTTTCACTGTTTAATCCCATAGCTTCGGCGCTACAAGGAGCAAATATTGAAACAACGCGATCAGGCTGTCACCAGATCGCGTTGTTTTTATTTCTCTTTAATCATCTCCGCTTGACGACACAGGACAATATACCTTTGGGATTCAGCCTCGCTCTTATCAGCGAAGAAATCAGCAACACTTTTAGAGACTGTACCGTTTTTCGTATTCGGAAAGGCAACGGCATCCAAGCTAATGTTCAGCTCCTGTGCCAGAAGGACAATCGTTTCAAACTTTGGATTGCTTCTACAAAGTTCTATTTCAATAATCGTGCGCACGCTCATGTTTAAGCGTTCCGCAAGAGCTCGTTGAGTTAATCCGCGCTTTGTTCTCGCATTTCGCAGCGCGGAAGCAAATAAATCAAGAGAATTGGTCACTACGCATCACCTCAATTATATTGTATGATGCGCTACAGCTCATATAAATGACCATGTAGATCATGCTTGATGATGTGCGGCTCATTTTCCGAAAGGAGATGACACCAATGAGAATAAGGAGGGATACATAGAGGAATCTTTTATGAAAGGTTCCTGACAAAAACAAAAAGGAAATTATGTTTGGCTGGTTGTAGCCTTTATGTTTCGAGTTGCGCTCAGACAAGTGAGTTGCAACTCTCTTTTTATGCGCTTTGCTCCATCGCTCCTTCGTGTGAAGGAGAAAAAGAGTTCATTTGCCCTGGCAATTATAAACAGCCGCTTCAACAGCGGTGCAGATCGCCTCCCTCCGGTTTCGATTCTCCACGCCAAAAAAACGAAATCGGAGGTAAACAATGAAGATAATCAATTTGCGGGAATACTATCCCTTTTATAGCACGGACGTGTTTCTGGAAGTTTCCGATGAGGTCGCTTCGATCCTGGAGGACGATAAGCGGCGTCAGATCAACTATGAGCAGTACATCCGCGACAATAAAGCGTTCTATTCGCTTGACACCGGAGACGGAATTGAGGCTTCTGCGCTACACAAGCCTGAACAACCGGATGAGGCTATGTTCCGACGGGAGAGAGACGAGCTCCTTTATGCGGCTCTGGCCTCTTTACCGGAGAAACAGCGTCAACGTATCTATGCATATGTGGTGCTTCAAAAAAGCAAGATCGAGATTGCAGAAAGCGAGAATGTCAGCAGTGCCTCTGTTGGTGAAAGTATTAGGAGAGGAATTGCGAACCTCAAAAAAATTCTAAAAGATTTTTTCTGAGGAGCCCTTAATTTTGGCCGATTTTTCTTTAGGTATATGAGAGGACCTTTTTCTCGACCAGCACCTTGACAATTTCATATACACCGTTATGAGCACAGACCCCGTGCGGCAAAACTGCCAAGCGAGTTAAGGTGCGCCGCCATGACGACAGCCTGCCCCTCCTACGGGGTGGGCAGGCTGTCTGAGCGATCTACGCAGCCTTACACCTGATGTCCAGGCAACATCAGGCGCGATGATAGCACGGGCGAATGCAACTCCAGCTACGGCCTCCCACTGACTTGAGGGGGAATACGGTGCTGTTCGTCAGCCTTACAAGCAACGGCAGTGCGGTATTGGGACAGCCTTGCCAAAGGCGGCTTATAACGGTCCCTGGGGCGTTATCACGCCTCATGCCGGGGGATGTGATAAATACGGCAGAACATATTATACAAAAAACGCGGAGCAGCCGCGTCGGAACCGCACCGTTCAATGCGATGGCAACTTATCCGGCGCGGCTGCTCTGCCTGATCGAATACAGATAAGCTCTGCTGTCACCCTCTGATGGCAAGGCTTGGATTTATAAAACGAGGAGGTGCGTTTATGCAGAAGCACGCCATCCCTAAAGAGCCGGTCGCCACTTATAAGGAGGTCAGGATCGGCAAAACCATTTACCGTGTGACAAGCGTGTTTTCCGGAGAAAAGGACTTAGGGAAAACGCTGGAGCAGCTTGCGGTGCGCCGTGCCATGTCGGAGCTTGATGCTCCCGCAGCCTCGCAGCCCTGTCACGCTTCTTAACAGATAAACAGCCTCCCTGCGGTGGCATCCTTGCAAATGGACGGTATTCCCAGTATCCTGTTTTTGCAGGGAAACCTGCGAGAGCCATTGCGCCGCACGGATGTATGAATCGCAGAGAATCGGGAGGTAAAAAACAGATGATTGAAAAGACATACAACGTGGGCATCTACTGCCGACTCAGTAACGACGATGAACGCGATGGAGAATCCGTCAGCATCGAGAACCAGAAGCTCCTGTTGCAAAGCTATGTGCGCCAACGGGGCTGGAACGAGATTGACGTATATTGTGACGACGGATACTCAGGGACGAATTTTGACCGCCCAGGCGTAAAGCGCCTCATCGAAGATGCTAAGGCGAAACGGATCAACCTGATATTGGTCAAGGACCTCAGCCGGTTTGGGCGTAATTACATCGAGTTCGGCCAATATACAGATTACCTGTTCCCCTCGCTTGGCTGCCGCTTCATTGCTCTGAACAACGGCATCGACACCATGAGCGATGACGGAAGCACCGACGTTATGTGTTTTTTGAACTTATTTAATGAGTTCTACAGCCGGGACACCTCAAAAAAGGTCAAGGCGGTCAAGAAAGCATGCGCGGAAAACGGCAAGTTCATGGGAACCTACCCCGCCTACGGCTATAAGCGCGATTCGGAGGATAAGCACCACCTTGTCATAGACGAGGAAACCGCCCCTACCGTGCGCCGCATTTTTGCGATGCGAGCGTCCGGCGTGGGCTTCCGTGCCATAGCCGTCACGCTCAACGAGGAGGGCGTCCTTCCGCCCGGTGCGCTCTACTACCAACGCAAAGGGCGAAGCGACCCTCGCAATGTCAACCACAAGTGGGCGGAAACCACCGTCAAAGCCCTCATCCGCAACGAGGTCTACATCGGAAACATGGTGCAGGGAAAAACCGGCACGCTGTCCTATAAGTCCAGGAAGCTCATCAACAAGCCGGAGGACGAATGGATACGGGTGGAGGGAACCCATGAGCCCATCATTTCCCGCGAGATTTGGGATACCGTTGTCAGCATCGACAAAAAGAAGGTTCGCAAATCACCGCCCGCAGACGGCATCCGAAGCATCTTTACCGGCCTTGTCTACTGCGCCGACTGCGGTTTTAAGATGCGCAACCATATCGAAAAGTTTGCCTATAAGGATGGCACGCCGGGAAGATACAGTTCCTTTATCTGCGGCAACTATGCCAGAAGCGGCAAAAGCGCCTGTACAATCCATTCGGTCTATGAGAACGTGCTGGAGGAGCTTGTCCTGTCCGACATCCGCGAAAAGGCACACTTCGTCGAGTGTGACGGAGAGCGGTTGGCGGAGCAGATCGCCCGCATGAAGGAAAAGGAGAGCCGCAGCCGCGTGTGCTCTTATGAGCAGGAGCTAAAGGCCGCGTCTTCCCGTGTGAAGGAGCTGGAACGGCTCATGCAGAATCTCTATGAGGACAAATGCACCGGGACCATTCCGCAGACGGTCTTTCAGACGCTTATGCGGAAATATGAAACGGAACGTGCAGAAAAGGCCGAGGCAATCCCGGAATTGGAAAAGAAGGTCAGGGCGCAGCTTGAAACCAGGCAGGACGCAAGCCGCTGGATGGAGGTCATTCGCCGCTATACCGAGATCACGGCGCTGGATGAAAGCATCCTCTTTGAGTTGGTGGATCGCATCGAGGTTGGAGAAGCACAGAAGGTAAACGGTCAGCGCATCTGTGATGTCAAAGTCGTCTACCGCTATGTTGGCAATGTAGACGACGTGCTGGCGCGGGAAAGGCAGGAAGCGTATGAAAAAGCTATATAAGGTCGGCATCTACTGCCGGTTGAGCGTGGACGACGCTTCCAACTCCGCCAAGGCAAAAAACTATATCCCCGCCGATGAATCCGTCAGCATTGAAAATCAATATGAGCAACTTTCCAAGTTCACAATGCTCAACGGCTGGACAGAAATCAAGTCCTACCGTGACGACGGTTATAGTGGAGGTAATTTTCAACGCCCCGGGTTTCTGGCAATGCTGGAGGACGCGCGTCACGGTGTCATAAACCTGATCCTTGTCAGAGACCTTTCAAGACTTGGACGTGACTTCATAGAGGTCGGGCGCTATACCGACGTAATCTTCCCTTCGCTGGGCTGCCGCTTCGTATCCGTCCTGGATGGCCTCGATACCGAGGGAGACAATACAGATATGCTGCACTTCCGCAGTCTGATGAATGACTACCATCTAAAAGACCTTTCCAACAAGATCAAATCCGTTCTCCACGCTAAAATGCGCAGCAGCCAGTATATCGCCGCTTATGCGCCATACGGCTACCGCAAGAGCGAGGAGGACAGGCACAGGCTGGTGATCGACGAAGAATCTGCCGCCGTGGTGCGCCGGATATTCGATATGCGGCGCGGGGGCATGGCCTATGGCAAGATCGCCGCCGCGTTGAACAGCGAGGGTATTCTGTCGCCGCGCTGGTATTGGGCGAAGCGATACGGTAACGGCTCCTGCAAGTGTGCGAATCTGTGGATGTACACCACGGTGAAAAACGTGCTGACAAATGAGGTTTACACCGGGAGCCTCGTTCAGAATCAGACAGGATCGCGCTCCTATAAGGATGGCACGATGATCTACAAGCCGGAATCTGAGTGGATACGACATGAGGCTTCACATGAGGCAATCATCTCGCCGGAGATATGGGCTGCGGTGCAGGCCATCAACCGGAAAAAGGCGCTGATTTCAGCGGACAACGCCTCGCCGAAGCCCTTTCTGTTCACAGGCAAGCTCGTGTGCGCCGACTGCAAAGCTCCCCTTCAGGGCAACCGTGAGACGCGGCGCAGCAAAAACGGAATGTCCAAGCAGTACGTTTCCTATTTCTGCTCACGTTATTCCGGCTCTGGCGGCAGCACGTGTACGCGGCATACGATCTATGAGATGACGCTGAACGAGCTAATCATGAGCGAGATACGCGCCCATGCCGAAGCACTGGAGTTGGATGAGGCCGCTGCGCTGGAGAAGCTGCAAGCGCAACGCACCTCCGCAGACGCCGAACATCGGGAAAGTGTCCGACAGGAGGTCGGGAAATTGCGCCGCCGTGTCTATGAGCTGGAGCAAATGGCTTCCAAGCTCTATGAGGACAAGGTTTCCGGCAGCATCAGCACGGCATCATTTGCCGTACTGCTTGAAAAGACCGAGGAGGAGCGTCAGCGGCGGTCAGATCGTCTGGATACGCTTCTCTCGGAAATAAGTGAGTATGAGCAGCGCATCGCCGACACTCAAAAATGGGCGGCTGCTGTCCGAAAGCATCTGTACATACGGGAACTTGACCGTGAGACTGTGGACGAGCTGATCGACCACATAGAAGTCGGGAGGAAAACAGTCATTGACGGCAAACCATGCCACGACATCAAAATATGCTACCGCTTTGTCGGCAGTATAGGGATGGAGGAAAGACAATGAACAAAACACCTATGCGGGCATATCTCTACTGCCGTGTCGCAACGGAGGAACAGCTTGATGGAGCTTTTGTTCTGAACACAAAAAGTGCCCGGCTGCATGAGCAAGCCGAGCGACAAGAACTCCTGGATACGTTTCAGGGAAATCCCCCTGAACCCGATGACAAATGACGCGCCATGAACTATGGCAGATTTACCGCAGGAACAACGAAAATCGCGATTGATACAGTCTGATTCGTCAGAAAAGGGAGAAATCACAGACTCCCTTTCCCGAATGGGGAGTGTTCTTCATGATATTGAGGAACGGCGTGAACTCGTTCTCCGTCGGGTTATCACTGTCGATATTGTTATTGACGGCAATGAA
>Ga0256405_10002014_pt1 | contig 50118 bp, 48 predicted proteins | sample RumenRJG_02DNA_FD_189096 | JGI IMG/M metagenome (GOLD analysis project Ga0256405, IMG submission 189096) | Bovine rumen microbial communities from Lethbridge, Alberta, Canada - RJG_02 | ecosystem: Host-associated > Mammals > Digestive system > Stomach > Rumen | place: Canada: Alberta...
CCTGGGCAAGCTTGTCTGCCTTGTCTTTTGCGGCCTTTTCTGCTGCGGCTTTGGCTTGGGCGGCCTGTTTTTCGCTTGCTATCTTGTTGCGCATTGCAGTTACGTCACTGTCGCTCCTCTGGTTTGCAGGGATTGAGTTTAATATCTGCTGTGCCTTGTCGTAGTCTCCGGCTTCGAGTGCCTTTTGTGCCTGGGCAAGTTTGTCTGCCTTTTCCTGGGCGGCTTTCTGGGCTGCCTGCTGTTCGGCTGCCTTTTGTGCGGCGGCTTTTTCTTCCGCTGCCTTGGCCTGGGCATTTGCCTTGTTCAGCATGTTCTGGATCTGGCTGTCGCCCTTGTTTGTCTTGGCAAGTTCGTTCAGTATCTGCTGTGCTTTGGCATAGTCACCGGAATCGAGTGCCTTCTGTGCCTGGGCAAGCTTGTCTGCCTTGTCTTTTGCGGCCTTTTCTGCTGCGGCTTTGGCTTGGGCGGCCTGTTTTTCGCTTGCTATCTTGTTGCGCATTGCAGTTACGTCACTGTCGCTCCTCTGGTTTGCGGGGATTGAGTTGAGTATCTGCTGGGCCTTGTCGTAGTCTCCGGCTTCGAGTGCCTTTTGTGCCTGGGCAAGTTTGTCCGCCTTGTCTTTTGCGGCTTTCTGTTCCTGGGCAAGTTTTTCTGCCTTTTCCCTTGCGGCCTTTTCTTCCGCTGCCTTGGCCTGGGCGTTTGCCTTGTTCAGCATGTTCTGGATTTGGCTGTCGCCCTTGTTTGTCTTGGCAAGTTCGTTCAGTATCTGCTGGGCCTTTTCATAGTCACCTGCGTCAAGGTATTTCTGGGCAAGGGAAAGCTGATCCTGCTTTTTTCTTTGGCTAAGTTCCTCTGCACTTGGTACAGAAGATGAGTCGCCTTTTCTATTTCTTCTTAGAAGCTCACGCTTTTCGTCTGCAGCCCTGTACATGCGCAAAAGTGCGTCCTTGTCGTTGGGGTTGCGGATCATAAGGTCGTTGAGGATTCTAAGTGCATCGTCATAGCGGCCTTCGTCCGTAAGTTCAGTTGCCCTTGCAAGAGCCTCTTCCCTGGAAGACGGAGTGCGTACGTTGCCTGTGCTGCGGTCAACTGTGATTGGCTTTGCAGAAGATTTTCCTGTTGAAGCATTTACTGCAGGCCTTGTCTGGCTGGCGCTTGTGTTTGTGGCAGAAGGAGAGCCTGTTGAAGCAGATGCTTTTCCTGCTGAACTGGAAGCGGTGCCTGTTGAACTTGATGCTGTTCCCGAAGCATTTGCGGCTGAATTGCCGGCAGATGCATTGCCTGTGCCGCTTGATGAAGAAGATGAAGCAGATGCATTTGTGGCAGGGGCATTCCTTGAAGAAGATGAAGTGCCTGTGTTTGCGGCCACTGCAGTAGAAGATGCCGTAGCACTTGCAGCCGGCCTGTTTGCAGATGAAGTGCCTGTGCCGGAAGATGCATTTCCTGCAGAGCTACCGCTTGAAGCTGTATTTGAAGAAGGAGTATTGCTTACAACAGTCTTTACCGTCTTTGGTGTAGAAGCTTCACTGCGGCCGGATGTGCCGTTAGCAGATGTGTTGCCAGCAGATGAGCCTGTATTCTTTGCAACCTGGCTTCCTGTTCCTGAAACAAGATCCTCTAATGAAGAACCTTCGTTTCTTGCCCCCTGAGACTGAGCATTCGGATTGGAATATTTATGCTTGCTATCTGATGAAGTGCCGTTGGCAGAAGAGCCTGTATTCTTTGCAGCCTGGGTTCCTGTTCCTGAAGACGGTGTAATGACATTTGCCATTTCGCTGTAAACAGGAGGATTCTGGCCTGCATTACCTTCATTAGACAAAGAAGCCCTTGCTGCAAGCTGGTCTTTTAGGGCCTGGTTTGCGGCTGCTTCATTGGCCTTGCGCTCTTTTTCTGCCTGTTCAGCCTCTTCTTTTGCCAAGCGGGCATTGCGGGCGGCTTCTGCCTTGTCTGCCTCTTCCTTTAGGAATGCTGCCTTTTCCAAAAGACTGCGTACTTCCGCATCATTTGGATCCTTGGCGGAAAGGGCTCCAAGAAGTGCTATAGCCTGGTCATAAAGTCCAGAGTCAACAGCATCGTTAGCCTGCTTAAGGGCATTCTGCCTATCCAAAGCGGCCTGTTCAGCCTCTGCCTTTAGGGTTTCTTCGCTTGCCCTTTCGCGGAATGTTACAGCAAGATCCAGCATCTGCTTTGCCTCTTCGTCTTCCGGGTTGTCCAGAAGCAGGGCATTGAGAACTGTGGACGCATCGTCATACAAAGCAGTGTCTACATAGCGCTGTGCTATAGAAATGGCATTTGAATGCTTTGAGCTGTCGTAAGATTCATTTCCAAAAGGATCTGTAAATGTCTGCCCCGAAAATCCTGCATGAGGATCGGAGTCTTTCTTTAGCTGAGCCGTCGTGTTAAAGAGGCTGTTTCCGTCTGTGTCCTGGTTGTCCTTAAGAAGCAGTCCATTTATAAGGCTTAGTGAGTTGTCGTAAAGCCCCTGACCCGAATAAGTCTGGATAAGGGCAATCGTGTTTTCCTTTTCCTGCCTCTGCTGTTCAAGGGCAAGTCTTTCTGCCCTGCGGGCGGCACGGACATCCCTTGTGCTGTAGAGCCAGCCGCCAACGCCACCGCCTATGCCGATTGCAGCTATTGCACACGCAACTCCCGCAATCAGCTTTTTGTTTACAGGCTTTTTGGGCTTGATGTAGCCGCTTTGGTTTTCATAGTTCTTTTCGTAAGTCTTTCCACTTTCGGAAGAGTTTCCGCTTGACGAGCTTCCATAGGAAGACATTTCAAAAGTGGTGTCTTCGTCATTGGACTGTGAAGCAGACGTCTGGAAAGAAGACGGAGATGATGTATTATAAGAAGAAATTGTAGAATCTTCTGAATATGATGCTGAGCCTGATAAAGTTGAATCAGCAGTAGAAAGGTCAGAAGAGTTTCTCTGAGACTGGGAATAAAGGCTTGATGAATATGGTCTTGAAGAAGCCCCGCTTTCTGTATCAAGAGTTGTTGCATCAAGGGACGTTGCGCTTAAAGACGAGGCAGCAAGCGTTGCTCCTGCGGCAGTCCTTGAATAGGAGTTTCCTGTCTTGCGGGAAGAAGCAGAAGATGAAGACCTTGCCCCGGAAGAAGACAAAGTTCCTTCGCGTGCGGATGAAGACCTTGCGGAAAGCCTTGTCTGCCCTGCTGCAGTAGAGCGGGCAGATGCAGTTCCAGCGCGTGTGGAAGAAGCCCTGGATGAAGTGCCACTTCCCCTTGCAGAAGCCCTTGTCTCGCTTTCCTTTGCAAGACGGGCAGTTGTACCTGTTCCCCTGGTGCTGGGACGAACCTTGCGTTCAGCAGCGGCAGCAGCGAGTCTTGAAGTAGCCCCGGTAGCGCGGGAAGATGTTGAGCCTACACGGGCAGAAGCACGGCTTGTTTTTGCATCCGCACTTGAAGAAGCCCCTGTAGAGCCTTCCGGCACAACCCTTGTACGGGGTCTTCCGGGTCCCCTGGTAGCCGTAGAAGAAGCCGTAGAACTTCCCCTGGCCGCACGGGTAGCCGATGCTGACGTTGCCCTTGTGGAGCCAGCGCGTGTTGCCGCCGTCTTTTTTACTGATTTTTCATCTTTATTCGAGTTCTGATTCGTAGCCATATCCCACCGTTCCCTCAGCTCCTGCTGACATATTTTCTGTTGATGATCCGTTTAATGAAGACGCAACGTCTTCCAATAGCTTGGCCTTTCTTGCTTCCTCAGCAGCCTTTTCGTCTGCAAGGCGCTTTTCCTCCGCAAGACGGGCTGCCTCTATGCGGGCATTCTCCGCCTGGATGCGGGCATTTTCTGCCTGCAATAGCTGTTCTGCGTTAACAGCCTGCTGCTGCTGGATTACGATTTCGTCATCTATAAGGCCAATTATCTTGGTAATCTGTTCCTTCTGCGGATTTTCCGGGTAAAGTTCCATGTAGAGTATGTAGTCCGCCTTGCTTTCTCCGTACTTACCGGCACGAAGCCTTGCATTGGCCCTGTTAAGAACCGGCGACGCATATTTTTCGTCCGCGGCAATCGCTATGGAGTACCATTTTTCGGCCTCGTCATAGTCACCCTGGGAAAAAGCTATGTTACCCGCATTGTAGGCCAGTATCTTCTGATTTGTCTCCGGCAGGTTCATACCCTCGTTGCAGACTGCAAGAGCCTTGTCGTACTGCCTGAGCTGATAGTAGGAAAGCGCAAGGTAGATGAATGCCTGGGGGTTGTTCTTTTCCCTTACAGCCTCATTCAGAAAAGGAATTGCTTCCTCGGGCTTGTTTTGCCTGAACAAATCCTCACCTTTAAGGAAATTTGCACTCTGGGCAAAGCAAATCGGTGCAAAAATCAATAGAAACACAAAAGGAATCATATTTTTAATGATTTTATTTTTCACTTTAAATGCATCCTCCTATTTTCTTTAATCGCAATTGCGTATATAATATTAAATTGAACATAGCCCTATTTGACATATTCGCACAAAAAGGCTAATCTTTCAATAGGGAATATTAAAAAATTGCCGTTAATAATGGTAAAGAGTTTTTTTCAATCATTTTTAAGGGAATGAGTAATAATATGAACGTAGTAACAACTGCAATAGTAGCATTTCTTGTGGCGGTCATAATAATCGCCCTGATTTTTATAGTAAAAAGTTTTGCAACACCAAAAAAGCTGGGCAGCGTCCAGAAATTCATCAAGGAGGGTAAATTCCAGGCGGCGGAAAAGACGGCACGCTCCCTCCTTTCCAAAAACCCCAGGGACTACCTTACCCATTACTGGCTGGGAAGGGCCTACCTTGCCCAAAAAAAGGATGAGCTTGCATTTATGGAATTCAAGACGGTCAACGAAAACGCCGTCTTCAACGGAGACATACCCGAAGTTTCCTTCAGGCACACCATGGCCCAGCTCTACCAGAAGTTCAACGACAACACAAACGCTCTAAAGGAATACCTGCTCCTCATAAAAAGGGAACCCGACAACGCAGAGAACTACTACAATGCGGGCATCTGTTCGGAAAGGGACAACCAGATGAACAACGCCATGGTCATGTACCAGAAAGCAATCGCCCTCAACAGGCGGCACACAAAGGCCCACACGGCGCTGGGCTACCTCCTGCTAAGGCACGAGCAGTACGAGGACGCACTTTCCGAGATAAAGCTCGCAATAAAGCTGGATCCAGACGAATTCTCCAACTACTACTACCTTGGCAAGGTCCTCAAGGAACAAAACGACTTCTCCGGAGCCGTAAAAGCCTTTGAAAAGAGCGAAAGAAGCAACGAATTCCGCCAGAGGGCCCTCATAGAAAAGGGCTCATGCTACATGGCGACAGACCAGACGGCAAGCGCACAGGAAAACTTCCAGAGGGCGGTCCAGTGCTCAAAGGACGATTCAAGCCAGGAAACCCTCTACGCCCGCTACTTCCTTGCAGACTGCTACGAAAGGAGTCACAACATAGACAAGGCAGTTGAGCAGTGGAACAAAATAATCCAGTACAACAAAAGGTTCCGCGACGTAATGAGCAAGCTGGAGGAGTACCGCGACATACAGACAAACGACGGACTAAAGGAATACCTTACAAGTTCCCAGCAGCCCTTCATAGACCTCTGCACAAAGATGGTGGAAAAGGCATACAGCTTTATACCCCAGAAAGTGGAAGCAAGGCCATACGGATGCCGCCTCCTTTGCACGGAAGAAAACAAGGACACATGGAAGAACGTAAGGAAGCAGTTCTTTCTTATTGAATTCCACAGGGACTCCGATGCGGTAGAAGAAAACAAGGTAAGGCAGGTAGTCGAAGAAATCAAGACCCAGGGCTACTACAAGGGAATGATTTTCTCAAGCTCCGGCTTTTCAAACCTGGCAGTCCAGTTTGCAGAAGGCAGGCCCATCACCCTCATAAACCGCGAAAAGCTTGAAATTGTTCTTACAAAGGCTGGAATATAGGCCAAATGAAATTCCTGTGCGTTTCAGACCAAGTAGACCCTCTAGTTTATTCAACCACGGTAAAAGAACGGTATTCCGACATAGACGCTGTACTCTGCGCGGGAGACCTCTCCATGGAATACATGGATTTTATAGTCGACGCACTTGGAAAGCCCACTTTCTTTATCTTCGGCAACCACGACCTTGGTGAATTCCACCTCTACCACAGGCAGACGGTTCTTGCCCAGAGGCCTTCCCAGCTTGCAAAGATGCACTCCATAGAAAACGGGCACGGGGCGGACTACATAAACCGCAAGGTGCTAAGGCTCAGGAACCTGTCATTTAAGGCACCAGGCGGAAAAAAGACTCCCCTACTCCTTGCCGGAGTCTCAGGCTCAATAAGATACAACAAGGGCGAAGACCAGTACACGGACTTTGAAATGAAGCTAAAGCTCCTCTCCATGGTACCCGCCTTAATATGGAACAAAATACGCTATGGCCGCTACTGCGACATATTTCTGACCCATGCCTCACCACGGCACATAAACGACAGGGACGACCCCTGCCACAAAGGCTTTGAATGCTTTAACTGGTTCATAAAACGATTCAAGCCTGCCCTTTTAGTTCACGGGCACATCCACCTCTACGACCTACAGGCCCCCCGAGTGGCAAAAAGCGCTCAGACAACGGTAGTAAACGCCTTTAGCCACATAGTCATAGAGTATGAACCAAAACTTTCAGAAAAAGAAGGAGACTTCCTTGGCTCAATTAACATCCGCACAGACCGGTGAAGACTTTGCAAAGGCAAGGAACAAGGCGCTTTTCAACGAAATCCAGCACATACTGAACCCGGAAGAAGCAGCGCTCATTTCGTTCACCGACATAAAAAAACTCTTAAAGCCCAGCAACGAAGTCTACAAGGGAATGCAGATAGTCCCAGTAGACCTTATCGTAGGAAGCGAGGGCCGCTACAAAGACTTTGACAACCACTTCTTTCCCAAAAGCATCTTCCTAAAGGCACGCTGGGAAAGAGTTGACATGGCCCACATACAGGACGTGGTTCTTCCGCCAATCAGCCTATACGAACTGGGAGGCCTCTACTTTGTCCGCGACGGAAACCACCGCGTATCGGTTGCAAAGGCGCGCGGGGTAGAAAACATAGACGCAGACGTAGTAAGCCTGCAAAGCGAAATAAAGCTTAAGCCCGGCTCCACAAAAGAAGAAATGATCCAGCAGGTTCTCTACTACGAAAAGCGGGTATTCTATTCGGAAACAAACTTTGGCGACATAACCGACTGGTGGCAGCTGGACTTCTCCACGCCCGGCCAGTACGACGTAATCTACAACCACATACTAACCCACCGCTACTACATCAACATGAACCAAACGGAAGAAATTCCCTTTGAAGACGCGGTGCTCTCATGGTTCAACAACGTCTACATGCCCGTAGTAAAGTCCATCCAGTCCCACAAAATCCTCCGCCTCTTCAAAAAGCGCACAATCTCCGACCTATACATTTACCTAATCAAGTACTGGGACGAGCTAAAGCAGAAATTCGGCAACGACTTTAGCCTGGACGAAGCCGTAAAAGACTTCAAGAAAATCCACAAGAGGCACTCAATCTTCTCCAGGATAAAAAATGCCCTGGCACGCAAAAAACTGGCCCTTTTCAAGGAAGAAAAAGGCACGGAAGAGTAATGATTTTTTTTCTTCTCTAAAATTCTCATCCTGCGGCAGCTCCAATTTCCAGAAAAAGCCCCTCTGCAACCCCCTTGCCATTTCCACAAAACATATAGCGCCATGGACGGCGCGTCAAGCCTTTGCATAAAGACCTGCGGGTTTTCGCCAGAAAACCCGTCCTCAAAAATGGCAAGGAGGCCATTTTTGAGGGGCTTTCCGCCCTTCCGCTTTCGCTCCATTCCTCTCTTCGTTCGGAACGCCTCCGGCGGGGCTCCAATCCCTGCCGTATATTAATATGCAACCCTTCTGTCGGTTTACCATCCATCGTAACCGGGAGTTTCCGCAGGAAACTCCAAGGGCAAGCTCCGCTTGCCCCAATCCCTGCCGTGTATTAATACGAAACCCTTCAGTCACCCCCTCCCCAGATCTCGAAACGAGTTCGGGATGACACCCCTGTCATGCTGAGCTTGACTCAGCATCTGTATAGCGCAGCTGCCATCGTTTACTCGGCCCTTCGACTAAGCTCAGGGACCGGGCGGTGGCGGTGTAAGCCTAGCCCCGATTGGAAGGGTTGCCAAAGGCAAGACCGCCGGAGGCGGGCCGGAGCGTTAGCGTAGCCCTGGAAAGCGGGTAACAAAAGCAGCTTTTTCTTCCTCCGCAAGGCCAATGTACCAAAAGAAAAGCTGCTCCAAAAAAAAAGGAAAATTCCACAAATTAGTGTAAAAAACTCCAATAACTAATTTTTAACCAATAACTCACCGATAATCATAAGGATAATCTTGACGGTACAATATTTCAATGGTAAAATGGAGATATGCTTTTAAGGAAAGAAGCCTGGTTTACCATGGTAGGGTACAGGGAGCAGTAACTTGAAAATCATTGAAAATTTGTCTTACATGCCGCTCTTGGCAATTGCTGCAGCCTCCATGCTCTTATTGTTTTTATGCGCCATCATCAGGAAACGCAAGACCGCAAGGGTAAGTTTCATAACCTACCTGTCTCTGATAGTCATTGCCTTTTCCAGCCTCCAGGCCTTTTTTAAGCTCTATTCCGGAAAAGACGGACAGGAAGCCATGAATTTCTTTGTCCTGATGGTTTTTGCCGCCCTCTTTCTCCAGATTCCAATTGCAATAATGTTCTCAACCTTTGAGCCGGTAAAATTCGACTCCCTGGTGCCGAGCCGCAAGAACAAGCACGCCCTTGCAGCCCTGCAGAACGAGGCAGCCCGTGCCGCCGCAGAAGAAAGGCAGGTAGAGCTTTCAGAGCAGGACCTGCGCCTCTTGGACGTAAGCCGCGACTTTACCGTACACGCGGTAGATTCCTACACATCAGCAAACGGAATCACAACCTTCCTTGAGTACATCAACAAGACAATCAAGGACCAGATAAGCGCAGACGGTGGTGCAATACTCATGATTGATGACTTTGAGGACGTAATCTCCGTAAAGTCGTTCGACGGAGACTTTCCCCCGCCCTACAAGCTGCCCGCAGACCTTCCCCACAAGCCTATCCGAGTTGCCACAAACTTCAAGTTTGCAACCTTCCCACTGGAAGGCAACATCTTTGGCGAAATTGCAACCCAGGGACGCGCAGAGCTTATCACAAAGCCGGAGACGGACAGTAGAATCTACCAGAACGGTCCGGAAGAATTCCTTGAGTGCGGAAGCTACATAATTTCCCCAATGAAGATTCAGGACACGGTAATCGGACTGGCAGCATTTGCCCGCAAGCACGGAAATTCGGTCTTTAACGAGGATGAATTAAAGATTACTTCAACACTTTGCGACTTTGCAGCCGCAACAATCAAGAATGTAATAGCAGTTCAGGACATAATAGAACAGAACGAAGTGGCCAAGGAAGCGGAGCTTGCCTCCAGAATCCAGGCATCGCTAAAGCCCGCAAAGCTTCCCCTCATACAGGGGCTTCAGTTTGGCGTCTTCTGGGAACCCTGCCAAGGTGTCTGCGGAGACAGCTACGACATACTTGTTTCCCGCAAGGACAGAATATCCTTTATCATGTCGGACATAGCGGGAAAGGGCATGAACAGCGTGGTTGTAATGTCCATGGTGCGCTCAATGCAGCGCCTTGTAATAAATTCAATGCAGAGCGCGGGAAAAATCCTCTCCTGGGTCAACCGCGGCATTGCAGGCGAATCATTCAGCACGGACCACTTTGGCTCAAGTGCGCTCATCAACTACGACCCCACAACAAAAACTGTGGAGGCTGCGGCGGGAGGCGTTATTCCGGTCTACATCTACGACAGCGAAAAGGACGAATGCGTGGAGCTAACCTCCCCTTCCGAGCCGATTGGCGTAGAAAAAACGACAGAATACAAAGATTTCGTGCAAAAAGTTAAAAATGGTGATATAATATTCACATATACGGATGGTCTTGTTGAAGCCCTTAACGAAAGTGGCCAGCAATATTCAAAGGAGTCTTTGCTGCGCGTAATTCAGGAGAATCACGCAAAATCCGGCAAGGACATAGCACGTCTTGTAAAAGAAGACATAAAAAAATTTACAGGCAGCGCTGTACAGCATGACGACAAAACGCTGCTTATTGTAAAAATTCAATAAATTTGGGTGCAAAAGGAGTAAAGATATGGAACTTAAAATACGTAAGAATGGGGAAGTCTACATTATTGACGTAAACGGCGAAATGGACTTGTACAATTCCTACAAGCTCAAGGAACTGGTCCTCAAGATGCTGGAGAAAAACGTAAAGTCATTTATAATCAACCTTGAACAGGTTGACTACATCGACTCGTCCGGAATCGGTGCGCTTATCTACATCTGCTCTACGATCAAGAAGATGAACCTCAAGCTCTACATTTCCAACATACACGGTTCTGTAAAGAAGGTTATCGAGCTTACCAAGCTTATGGGTTACTTCCCTATTGCAAACAGCGTAGAGGAAGCCTTGCTTATGATTAACGAATAGCCAAAGGGAGAAGTTTTATTATGGAAGATATCAAAGAGTTGCGTTCTGACGGAAACGATCCGCTGTTTGACAAGGCAAATATGCTTTACAAGGAATTTCCTTCTGATTTTAGGCAGATTCGCTATTTTACCCTGCTCATCGTGCAGTCCGCACCGCTGGAAATAAAGGAAATCAACCTTCTTGAGCAGCAGATTAGCGAGGTTATCAAGAATGCTGTAAAGCACGGAAACCACTGCGACGTAAACAAGAAGGTTCACGTCTGGTATTCATTCAGCGCCAGCCATGCCCACCTTATCGTAGAAGATGAAGGCGAAGGCTTTAAGGACCTGGAAAAATGGAACGACTTTAACCGCAAGCGCCTTGAATGCCTGCACAACTCAAACTTTGAAGAACTTGCAAACTATGTTTCCTTCCGTACAAAAAAATCAGACGACCAGGACGGTGGTAATGCCCTCTTTGCTGCCCTTGAATACTGGAACGGCGGATTTATCTACAACGACAAGCGCAACGGTGTTGCAATGCTAAAGCGTTTCCAGCAGAAGCGCCACGGCGTTACGGTAGACTGAGCTTCCTAAAAAATACAAGCGTTCCTTTTTGGAGCGCTTTTTTTTATCTGAAGCCGCCTGAATGGTTAAAACACCATTCAAGACCACTCCAATCGGGGCTAGGCTTTGTTGGCAAGAACAAAGTCTTCAAAGCGCAGGCTCTCTCCGCTAAGGCTAAGCTTTTCGCATCGGCAGAAATATTCCTCCTCCACAGCCTGAATCTCTTCCCAGCCCTCATCCCCGCTTTCACCGTCAGCAAAATAATCCTCGCGCATAAAAAGCTTGTTGTAGGCAATGGATTTTTCCAAGGCAGGGGCATATTTTTGCGGGCAAATGGCCTTTAGTCCTTCAAGAAGTTCGTTGCGGCAAAAGGCATCCAAGGTGGCTGACTGCAAAAGCAAGTACCTTATGATAAAATTGCAGTCCGGGTCTTCAATATTCAAGCTATCGTATTTTTCCTTAGGGAAAACATTTCCCTTAATGGCAAAAAGCAATTCCATCAGGGGAAGAAGAAGAATGCAGTTTTCCTGCTTGTAGCGTCTTATAAGCTCCTCCACCCTGTCCGCGCTAAGGTCAAGGGGAATCTCCTCCGCCATGGAAAAGAGCGTGTCCAGCTGGTAATAGTATTTTTTTGCCGCAAGGTATTCAATCAAGTCCTCAAAAAGATGAGTCTCCCGCATTTTATTTATAAGATTTTCATCAGCCTTTCCGGGAATATAAGAGAGGTTTTCATAAATAAAAGAAGTAAACTCTATTGCAAGAAAAAATTTCCCTGTGTCCGACGACCTTAGCATTTCCCAAAGCTCTTCATAAACGGCGTCAACTCCAAAGCCCTCAATAAGATTCTTAATATAGTGGCCAATTCCATCCTGAACTTCCTCATAGCCTGCAATGGCTTCCCTTATACTTTCATTCATATCCTTTCCCCAAACCTTTGGTATGGCAAAGTATAGCGCATTATCCCCATCCTGTCATGCCATCACTGTCATGCTGAACGCACTTGCAATCAAGTGAACTCAGTATCTGTATAGGTAAAAATACCGTCTTCCACAGCTCCCGGGTCGGGCCGGGGATGACATTTGAACTGTCTCCATTCGCTCACTTCCTGTTCGCTCATTTCGACCGCCTGCGTTCGCTGCCGGCGGCATCCTTGCCGCCTTTTCCTCCCGCTGGTCGGCGCTCTCTCCGGGGAGTTCAACTCTTTTAAATAAGAAAAGTCCCTCTTTTTACATTTGCTTATGTAAAAAAAGGGACTATGTTTGTTGGAGATGGGGAGAGTTGAACAGTCTCCATTCGCTCACTTCCTGTTCGCTCTTTCCGACCGCCTGCGTTCGCTGCCGGCGGCATCCTTGCCGCCTTTTCCTCCCTTTGGTCGGCGCTCACTCCGGGGAGTTCAAATCATTTTAAAACAAAAAAGCCTTTGCCTTACAAATGTTTTTTTTCGTAAAGCAAAGACTATTTCTGGAGATGGGGAGAGTTGAACTGTCTCCATTCGCTCACTTCCTGTTCGCTCTTTCCGACCGCCTGCGTTCGCTGTCGGCGGCATCCTTGCCGCCTTTTCCTCCCTTTGGTCGGCGCTCACTCCGGGGAGTTCAACTCTTTTTAAAACAAAAATCCCTTGCTTTACAAATGTTTCTTTTGCAAAGCAAGGGTTTCTCTTTGGAGATGGGGAGAGTTGAACTGTCTCCATTCGCTCACTTCCTGTTCGCTCTTTTCGACCGCCTGCGTTCGCTGTCGGCGGCATCCTTGCCGCCTTTTCCTCCCTTTGGTCGGCGCTCACTCCGGGGAGTTCAACTCTTTTTAAAACAAAAAAGCCTTTGCCTTACAAATATTTCTTTCGTAAAGCAAAGACTATTTCTGGAGATGGGGAGAGTTGAACTCCCGTCCAAGCAGGCTAAGCAGGTGCCTCTACAGGTTTATTGAAGCGAGGTATTTGTCGGGAGACGGTAGCGGCTTCAAAGGCGTCGGCTCCTTATTACGGATAGCTGATTGCTCAGCGTCCCGGGCAGAACCCGCACATTCTGCAAGGCAAGTCCCTATTTGTGACAGAATTTTACACCGCTAGGAACAGCGCAGCATAAATTCCGGCTCTCAGTGCCTTAAGTTAGGCAGCAAGAGCTAACTGTTCGTTTTCAGACTCGTCGTCTTCTCTACGTTTTGCAGTTATTGTTTTCGTCTGTATCAGAGACCAGGCGACAGCCTCACCTGCAGCACAAGATTACTCCTGTCTGTCGAAACCGGTACACCCCCGATTCTTTTATAATATAACAAGCACCTTTGTAAAAGTCAAGTTTTTTTTGGGAAGGTTCCCTTCGACGGGCTCAGGGAACGGAATTGTTTCTTGCCAACCAGTAAAAAGCCATAGTGGGCAGGTTAGCAGCGTGATGGATTTTTGTTCTCTTCCTTGCCAATCCGTAAAAAGCCCATGGAGGGATTTTTGTCGCACTTGCTATCGTTGTGTTCCTCCATTCCAGTGCTTTCTTTACATATTTTTCCTATGTAAACCAGATAGGAAATCAATTTTGTGTGTAGCGGAAGGCAAATACGGCTGAAAACTCGCATTGGAGCGGAACGTACCCGGCAGCGTAGCTTCAAGCCGCGCAGCGAGTTTAATTTCCTATTCCGCGACACCGCGGGTTTTCAGACGGATTTGACTGGGAGCGAAACACAAAATTGATTTCCATGGAGGGATTTTTCTAAGCGACCTACGCCCGATTGGAAGGGTGGCGTAGCCAGACCGCCGAAGGCGGGCCGGAGCGCTAGCGTAGCCCTGGAAAGCGGGTGACGCAAGGCACGTTCTGTCGAGTTAGCCAGGGAACTTATGGTAGAGCCAAGAAAAGCACCGTCCAAGAAAATCAAGAAATCAAAGAAAAAGACAAAAGTAAAGGAATGCTTGAAAAACTGAAGTTTTTAGAGGCTCCCTAAAAAGTGCATGGAAAAATTCCGATAGTAAAGCAGGGGATATTTATGCTTAATTTGAATTCTAAAACAAAGAAAATTATTCTTGGGGTGGTTGCCGCCATTATCTGCATCATAACGGCATGCAGAACCGTCAAAAGCGACGACACGGGAAAAGACGGCAAGAAAAAATACAAGGTGCCAGTTTCTGAAAAATACGCAGACCCGGACAGGCTGAACATCACGGTTCCACCGTCCGTAATCGAAAAATCAGGCAGCGGAAGGGAAAAATCCACAGTTTCAAACAGCTTTTCCAGAATGAAGACAAAGGTTTGGAAGGGAAGCCAGGATTTGAACGACGAGACCGTCTACCTAAAGACAACAGATGACCCGGACGTAGTTTCTTTCGTAAACTCCGGCAACAGAAACCGCATGCTCACGGCAAACCTTGACCTTTCCGACGGCAAGGAATACGGCATTCTTTTGGGAACAGCCCGCGACAAGGATCAAGTCTACAATCTTTCAGGCTCTGTTCTGCGCATCCACATTTACATTCCGGCAGAACTTGCGGCCCACGATGAACTGGCAAAGCTGAATTTTGTTTCCTATTTTAAGAACGAAAGCCTCTACAAGGTGAACCTAAAGGGGGCAATTGAAAACTTTACCTTTGACGATATTGGCGCCGGCTGGCATACCATAGAGCTTAACTTTAGGGACAAGAGGGCAAACCTTGGCTCAAAGAACGTATTCTTTAAGCTTAACAAGAACGCAATGGAAAAGAATAAATTCATCGGAATAAACATAAAGTCTGGAACCCAGTCCAAGGCCAGCGCACAGATTCTTATAGACTGGGTGGATATAGTTCCTGCCGGCTGATTTCCGGCGGGCTAATCGTTGCTCGTAAGAACCAACATTTTGTCGCGGGACGGATAGCAGAAGGAAGGGGTAAGCACGTAGGGCCTCATGATAATTGCACCCTCCTCTTCCACATCTTCGTCGGGAGAGCGTGACAAAAGGTATATTCCGCTAAGAAGGGGCGTACCGGTAAAGGAGCGGAACTGGATGAATGACTGCCCCTCCAGCTGGATAGATGAATATATTCCGTTGTCGTTTGCGGCATCACCGATTGCGCTGTAATTTCCGTCAGAAAACTTTACTACGGTTCCGTCCAGAGTTTTCCAGGATGATGCCTTTTCCAGCTCTTCTATATATTTTTTTGCCGACTGTTCTTCATTGCCGTCTTTTTTTGTAAGCTTTGACGTGAAATTTACCTTCTTGTAGTAACCGTCCCAGACCGAACTTTCGCTAAAGTACATGCGGACGTCGTCCTGAACGTGTATGCGGATTTGGTCTGTGGAAATTAGCGATATGTCTATGCGGCGCTGCAGGTTTTCTATTTCCAGGTTTGTGGTGGAAATATACATGCCGTTGCGCCTTACGTTTGAATTGTGCCAGTCAAAGACGCCTTCTTCGCCACCGTCCAAAAAGACAATCTGGCGGTCTTCGTTCCAGTCAAAGAAAATGTAGTGAACCTGGGAGCCGCGGTTTTCGGTCTTGTACCAAAGGCCTTCCAAAAAGTTTGCAAAGGTTGCAACTGTTCCGTCCTGGATTTTTGCAAGCTCGCGGGCTGCAATAAGGTTTCCGGTTATGCGCTCCTGCTGCCTTATCTCGTAGAGCTGGCTGTTGCGGTTCCATTCCCAGCGGGTCTGGAGCTGGTCAGCGCTTTCCTTGTTTGCAGAATCAGAGCCGTAGACCCAGATTACGTAGCTTGCGCCAGTGGTCTGGTCAGAAATATACGAGTCATCGCGCTCTATCTGCTGGATGAAAATGGTTCCATCCGCCCTTAGGGATGCAATCCTTTTTAGCACCGGGGATGTAGCTGCCGATGAGCGTAGGATGTGGTATACCTGCATAACAGAGTCGCCGTTTTCCAGAAAGCCCTGGTAGACAAGGGCAGTGCGGTGGTCGCCGGTAATATCCATGCCTGTATAGGAAAAAGTACGCGCCTGCTGGATTTCTGTAACAAGCACGGCTGAGCGCTCGTAGGCCTTTGTAGAAGGATTGTAGAGTCCAACCAATAGCTGCATGGCTGGAGAGGATGAATTCTTTATGGCATTCACCTGGTCATCATAGCCGTCGCCGTCAAAGTCCATGCTTAGCGTGCCAAAGAGTGTCTCGTCGCTTTTAAGGGGAACAAGGGAAGACACCCCCTCTTCCGTGCCAAGGGAAAGCTCCTCCGAAGCCTCATCCTCCACCTGCTTCTGCACCTGTGGGACGACTATCCTGGACACGGCAGTTTCTTTCTTTTCAACGGAAAAATACTGCTCGTGTATTACAAAGAGAGCGATTGTTGCTATGGCTACAATAAAAAGAACGGCTATTATGCGGTTTTTCATTTAGTCATGATACAAAACGGAGCGTAAAATTTCAAGACCGGCATCAAGTTCCTTCTGGCTTATGTTAAGCGGAGGAACAAGGCGCAAAGTGTGTTCTCCTGCAGTGCTGAACAAAAGACCTTTTTCAAGGCACTTCTTTTCTATTTCCGCAGGGTTAATTCCGTCCTGCATCTGAACACCGGTCATAAGGCCTTTGCCGCGGATTTCCGTTACTTCCTTTATGTTCCAGGAAGCGATGGTCTTCCTTGTGTATTCACCCTTCTCTACTACAGAAGCAAGGAAAGCCGGCGTGTTCACTGTGTTAAGCACAACCTGGGCCGCTGCACATGCCAAGGGGTTACCGCCGAATGTTGACTGGTGGTCTCCCGCAGTGTAGACATCTGCCGCCTTGTTGCGGAAAAGACAAGCTCCCATTGGAACTCCGCCTGCAATTCCCTTTGCCAGGGTAACAACGTCTGCGTCTATGTCAAGCTGTTCACTTGCAAGGAAAGTTCCCGTCCTACCAATTCCTGTCTGAACCTCGTCGCACATTACAAGGGCACCTGCTTCACGTGCAGCCTTTGCCGCTGCCTGTGCCCACTCCTTGTCCAGCGGAATAACTCCGCCTTCGCCCTGAACACATTCCATAAGAAGGGCACAGGTGTTGGAGTCAAAAGCTTCCTTTAGACCGTCAAAGTCATTGGCCTTGATTGTCCTAAAGCCAACCGGGTATGGAGCAAAACTTGCCGGATGGAATTTTTCCTGGCCGGTAGCCTTTATTGTTGCAAGGGTGCGTCCGTGGAAGGAGCGTTCAAGCGTTACGATTGTCTTTTTTGAATCACCGCCTGTAAGCTGGCCGTACTTGCGGGCAAGCTTTATTGCAGCTTCGTTTGCCTCTGCACCGCTGTTGCCAAAGAAAACTCCGCTGTAGCCAGTGGCCTTGAGCAGGGAATCTGCATAGGCAACACCAACGTCGCTTAAAAAATAGTTGCAGATGTGGATCTGCTTTGAAGCCTGCTTTGCTATTGCCTTAACAAGTGGTTTGTAGCCGTGGCCAAGGCAGTTAACCGCAATGCCCGAAAGAAAGTCTATGTATTTCTTGCCGTTTACGTCTGTAAGGGTTGAGCCCTTTCCGCTTTTAAATGTTATGTCGAATGAACCGTAATTGTTCAAAACCTTTTTGCTACCCATGTCTTTCTCCTGTAAAAAAAACTTTAGTATATCATCGTTCCAATACCGCGGTCGCTGAACATTTCTATAAGAAGTGAATGTGGAACGCGGCCGTCAATTATGTGTGTTCGTGGAACGCCACCGTTTCGCGCAAGCATGCAGCACTCAATCTTTGGAATCATGCCGCCTGCAATCGTACCGTCATCTATAAAGCCCTGAACGTCTGCCAGGTGGATTCGCTGAATCAAGGAAGACGGATCGTTTATGTCCCGGAGCACGCCGGGAACGTTGGTAAGCTGGACGAATTTTTCCGCCTTAAGAGCAACTGCAATCTTTGCAGCGGCAGTGTCTGCGTTTATGTTGTAGCGGTTGGTGTCGCCTGTTTCGCCAAGGGCAACTGTAGAAACTACCGGGATAAAGCCCTGTGCTATGAGTGAAAGCAAAATCTCCGGGTTCACTTCCGTTACCTCTCCTACAAAGCCCAGGTCTGCACCGTCCTTGTCAATTTTCTTTGCACGAAGGAGGCCAGAGTCAACGCCGCTCAAACCGACAGCCTTTCCGCCTTCCTGCAAAATCATGCCGACTATGTCCTTGTTAAGCTTACCGGTAAGAACCATCTGAACAACTTCCATGGTCTCCGCGTCGGTGTAGCGCAAGCCGTTTACGAATTTGCTTTCCTTGCCAATTTTGTTGAGCATGTTGTTTATCTCAGGACCGCCGCCGTGGACAAGAACCACGTGGATTCCTATCGTGTTAAGAAGAACAATGTCTTCCATTACGTCTGCCTTGAGGTCTTCGTTTAGCATAGCGTTTCCGCCGTATTTTACAACGACGATTTTTCCGCACCAGTGCTTAAAGTAAGGGAGTGCCTGTACAAGCACGTCCGCCCAGTGTTCATTATCCAAGCGTGGATCTTCCATATTTTCTGCCATATTCTTATTCCTATACAATTGCCGATTAAAATTTAAAAACTATCTATATATAATCACAATTTTAAGTTTTAGTCCATCTGTCTAGAAAAAATCTATCAAGGGAAAAGAGTTTTGAATAATTAGAATCCAGGAGGGGGAAGTCTCCCCCTGCGGCCGCACTTCGTTGCGTCCTACCCTCTCTGCGGGCTCAATCGCCGCCCGCAACGCCCGCTAAAACTGAACTGAACAAAAGTATGGCAACTTTGCAAATTCCTATCGTGTAAGATTTTCAAGCGGAATAAGGTTGGGGGAAGTTGTAGCATTTTCAAGACGCGCGTATTCTTCCATAACCGCAATCTGCTGGCGGGTAAGCTTTGTTGGAAGCTGCACGATTATCTTTACGTAAAGGTCTCCCTTCCTTGATGAATTTGTAAAGGGAACACCCTCGTCCTTTATGCGGAGGAGCTTGCCCTGGGTTGTTCCAGACGGAATCTTTAGGGTAATCTTTCTGCCGTCCAAAGTTGTAAGGTTAACGTCTGCACCCAAGGCAGCCTGACTCAAGCTGATTGGCAGTGCGCAGTAAAGGTCATTGCCGTCACGCTCAAAGAAGCGGTCCTGGCTTACGTGGATTACTATGATAAGGTCGCCAGTGGAACCGCCGTTTGTGCCAGCATTGCCAAGATGGGGAAGGGATATGCGCTTTCCGTCGTCAACACCAGCCGGTATTGTGATTGTAACGCGCTTTTCCTTGTCCTGAAGACCTGTTCCGCGGCATGCAGAGCAAGGCTTGTCTATTACAGTACCCTTTCCGCCGCATGTTGGACATGTCTGCTGAACCGCAAAGAAGCCCGCGCTTCTTCTTACCTGGCCTGAACCGCCGCAAGTACCGCAGGTCTTTTTGCTGGAACCCGGGGCACCGCCTGTTCCGCCGCAGGAAGCACAAGCCTCCTTGTGGCTAAAGCGTATGTCTTTCTTGCAGCCGTAGACTGCATCCTTAAAGTCTATTTCCAAGTCGTAGCGAAGGCTTGCACCGTCGTTGCTGTCCCTTCTTGAACGTGATGAGCCGCCAAAGCCACCCATTCCGCCGAATAAATTTTCAAAGATGTCAGAGAAACCGCCACCGTCTCCGCCAAAAATGTCGCTAAAGTCGTGGAAGGCATGGCTGTAGCCCTGTCCGCCGCCGCCACCCATTCCGTCAAGGCCAGCAAAACCATACTGGTCGTAGATAGGCCTCTTCTGGTCATCGCTAAGAACTTCGTAGGCTTCTGTAGCTTCCTTGAATTTGTCTTCCGCTTCCTTGTTGCCAGGGTTGCGGTCGGGATGATATTTGATTGCCAGTTTGCGGTAAGCTTTTTTTATTGTTTCTTTGTCGGCACTTTTATCAATGCCCAAAACTTCATAATAATCACGTTTGTTAGCCATCTTCTTAATCCTAAAACTTTTCCGGAACAGTATATCAAATAAGCGTTTTTATTGGAAGACGGACAGCCTATGCCGCCGTGTAGGGGCCCGCCGCAGGCGGGTTGCCGAAGCCAGAACGAAGTGGCGGCAAGGCAATGAAGGCGAATGCCGGAACCCCGAAAGGGCGGTGGCGCAAAGGCATGACAGCGACTTCAAAAAGATATGGATGGTAGAGCAAAAGAGGCTACCATCCATATCAAAAAATAAATTCTCTTTTTTTCAGGCGCTTTTATTTGTCGTCGTGGACTTCGTACTGAACGTCGTCAGCGCTACCCTTGTCGAACTTGCTGCCTGCGTTTGAAGAACCGGCGTTTGCACCTGAGTCCCCAGCACCTGCTCCCGGATTTGCTCCAGCAGCCCCGGCACCTGCACCAGCCTGTGCACCCTGAGCCTTGTAGATTTCCTCTGCAAGCTTGTAAGATGCCTGCTTAAGGCTCTCCGTCTTCTTCTTCATTTCTTCTATATTATTAGAAGCGATTGCGTCCTTAAGTTCCTTGATTGCAGCTTCAATCTTGGCCTTGTCGTCCGCAGAAATCTTGTCGCCGTAATCCTTGAGGGACTTTTCTGACTGGTAAACGAGGCTGTCTGCTTCGTTCTTAGTCTCGACTTCTTCCTTCTTCTTCTTGTCGCTCTCTGCGTTTGCCTCTGCATCCTTTACCATGCGGTTGATTTCTTCCTCGCTAAGACCAGATGAATTCTGAATCTGAATCTTCTGCTCCTTGCCGGTTCCCAAATCCTTTGCAGAAACCTTTACAATGCCGTTAGCATCGATGTCGAAGGTAACTTCAATCTGTGGAACGCCGCGTGGTGCCGGTGGAATGCCAACAAGGTCAAAGTTGCCAAGAGTGCGGTTCTGGCTGGCCATTTCGCGCTCACCCTGAAGAACGTGAATCGTAACAGCTGTCTGTCCGTCTGCCGCTGTAGAGAAGACCTGGCTCTTCTTTGTAGGAATAGTCGTGTTGCGGTTGATAAGGCGTGTGAATACGCCGCCCATTGTCTCAATACCCAAAGAAAGAGGTGTTACGTCAAGAAGAAGGACGTCCTTTACGTCTCCTGCAAGAACGCCACCCTGGATTGCAGCACCGATAGCAACTGCTTCGTCCGGGTTAACGGAACGGCTACCCTCTTTACCGAAGATGCTCTTTACGATTTCCTGAACCTTTGGCATGCGGCTTGAACCACCAACGAGAAGAACTTCGTCAATCTTGTCGGCTGTAATCTCTGCATCCTTCATGGCCTTAAGACAAGGCTCACGTGTAGCTTCAAAAAGGTCGTCGGTCATCTGCTCAAACTGTGCACGTGTAAGGGACTTCTGCAAGTGCTTTGGTCCTGTTGCATCAGCCGTGATGAAGGGAAGGTTGATGTCTGCGCTTGCCTGGTTTGAAAGAGAAATCTTTGCGTTCTCTGCTGCCTCGCGGAGACGCTGCATAGCCATTGCATCGCCTGAAAGGTCAATTCCGCTGTCTGCCTTGAACTGGTCAATGAGCCAGTTAACGATGCGGCGGTCCCAGTCATCACCACCAAGGTGTGTGTTTCCGTTTGTGGACTTTACTTCAAATACGCCGTCACCCAATTCAAGGATGGAAATATCGAACGTACCACCACCAAGGTCGTATACGGCGATTGTCTTTTCAGACTTCTGGTCCTTGTTAAAGCCGAATGCCAAAGAAGCGGCAGTTGGTTCGTTGATGATTCTCTTTACGTCAAGTCCTGCAATCTTACCGGCATCCTTTGTTGCCTGGCGCTGGGCATCGTTAAAGTAGGCAGGAACTGTAATAACAGCCTCTGTAACAGTCTCGCCAAGGTAGTCTTCGGCTGTCTTCTTCATCTTCTGCAGGATGAATGCAGAAATTTCCTGGGGGCTGTATTCCTTTGCGGAACCGTTTTCCTGAACTTCTACGCGGACATCTGCACCGTGGTCCTTGATTGTATAGGGAAGCTTTGTTGCCTCGCCTTCAAGCTCTCCAAAGCGGTGTCCAATAAGACGCTTTACGGAATATACCGTGTTCTTTGGATTTGTTACCATCTGGTTCTTTGCAGGAAGACCTACGATGCGGTCACCCTTGGCGGTAAAGCCTACGATGGAAGGAGTTGTTCTTCCACCCTCTGAATTCTGAATTACTACAGGCTCACCGTTTTCCATTACGGCAACACAAGAGTTTGTTGTTCCCAAGTCAATACCAATAATCTTTCCCATATCAAAAACCTCCGTTTGTTTTCAACAATACATGCAAGTCAGCGGTCAAAGACTGCACACAGCCACTTCCGCCAACAATTCATTCTATTTGTTTTCCGCTCCAGACTCGCTTTCCGAAGCTTTATTTTCTTCCTTTGCGGAATCAACTTCTTCTTTTACAGAACCGTCCGGCATGCTTACCATAACCTTTGCATGGCGGATTACCCTGTCCTTGAGCTTGTAGCCCTTAAGATATACAGCCTTGAGCACCGGTGAAGCAACCGGGTCGTCCGACTTGCCAATAGCCTCGTGAATGTCCGGGTCAAAGGCATCGCCTACAGCACCATAGGAAACAAGGTTGTACTTGTTTTCCAGCATGCTGACCATTGCCTTGTTTATCATTGTAACGCCGTCTGCTATGGTCTTTGGGTCCGTTGCAGAGGAAGCAGCCTCAACCGTGCGGTCAAAGTTGTCCAGGCTTTCCAAAAGGTCCTTCAAAAGACTGGTGTTTGCATAGTCGTAAGCGTCCTGCTTTTCCTGAATGGTACGCTTGCGGTAGTTGTCAAAATCTGCCGCCTTGCGAAGAAGCTGATCCTTAAGGTCAGCATTGGCCTTTGTAAGCTCTTCAACCTGACCCTGCAAAGACTTAATTTTGTCTGAATCCGTTGCATTTTCTGCCGTTTTTTCAGACTTTTCGCCTTCTTCCGGGGAAGAATTTGCAGCAGATGCATCTTTTTCGGAGGATTCCTTGGAAGATTTTTCTGCTTCCTTGGACTGAACAGCCTCTTTTTCTTCAGTGTTATTCTCTTTGTTTTCCTTGCTCATTACACTGTCCTTTCCGTTTTCCATTATTATTTGAAAAAATACTAAATTTCACAAAGAAACGTCAAGAATTTTAATTTTTTTTTTGAAAATTCCTCTTTTTTTTATCATGCGAAAAAAAGAGCCATTCCTTATCAGCCTGTCATTTACTACATTGTACTTTTTAAGAAAATCCGCTATAATTGTACGCAAAATTTGTATTCCAAGCAAAAGAGGTAATATATGTATCCGTTCAGCACGATTGAACCAAAATGGCAGAAATACTGGGACGACAACAAGACTTTTAAGGTGGAAGAGGACACCCATTTTCCAAAGGACAAGCGCTGCTATGTGCTTGACATGTTCCCCTATCCTTCTGGAGCGGGCCTTCACGTTGGCCACCCCGAAGGCTACACCGCAACGGACATCTACTGCCGCTATCTTCGCATGAACGGCTTTAACGTACTGCATCCGATGGGCTACGATGCATTCGGTCTGCCGGCAGAAAACTATGCGATTAAGACCGGTACACATCCGGCAACAACTACTTTTAAGAACATTGAGCATTTTACCCAGCAGATTAAGGCTCTTGGCTTTAGCTACGACTGGGACAGGGAAGTTATTACCTGCACTAGCGACTACTACAAGTGGACCCAGTGGATTTTCCTCCAGCTTTACAAACGCGGGCTTGCCTACGAAGCACAGACTCCAATCAACTGGTGTCCATCCTGCAAAACAGGTCTTGCAAACGAAGAGGTTAAGGAAGGCCACTGTGACCGCTGCGGTTCACCTGTTACCCACAAGACTATCCGCCAGTGGATTCTTAAGATTACGGCTTATGCAGACGAGCTTATCAAGGGCTTGGATGAACTTGACTGGCCGGAAAGCGTAAAGCTTATGCAGAAGAACTGGATTGGACGCAGCGAAGGTGCAGAAGTTGACTTTACCATTGCAGAAGGAAGCGCCGCCGCAGGAGAAAAGCTCCGCGTATACACCACAAGGTGCGACACACTTTTTGGTGCCACATACATGGTTGTTTCCCCGGAGCACCCGCTTGTTGCAAAGCTTACATCCGCAGAACAGAAGGCTGCCGTAGAAGCATACGTTGAAAGCGCCGCAAAGAAGAGCGACCTTGAGCGCACAGACCTTGCAAAAGAAAAGACAGGCGTATTCAGCGGAAGCTATGCCGTTAACCCTGTAAACGGAAAGAAGATTCCTGTTTGGATTGCAGACTACGTTCTTATTTCTTACGGTACAGGCGCAATTATGGCAGTTCCAGCCCACGACACACGCGACTGGGAATTTGCAAAGAAATTTGGTCTTCCAATAATTGAAGTATTAAAGAGCGAAGTTGACGTTCAGAGCCAGGCTTGGACGGAAGACGGAGTTCACGTTAACTCTGAATTCCTTGACGGTCTTAACAAGCAGGATGCTATCAACAAGATGATTGAATGGCTTACCCAAAAGGGCATTGGCAAGAAGGCTGTAAACTACAAGCTTCGTGACTGGGTATTTAGCCGACAGAGGTACTGGGGAGAACCAATCCCGCTGGTTCACTGTCCAAACTGCGGAACCGTTCCTGTTCCAGAAGAAGAGCTTCCTCTTGAACTGCCGGACGTTAAGACCTACCAGCCAACAGGTACAGGCGAAAGTCCTCTTGCTGGAATTGACTCTTGGGTAAACTGCAAGTGTCCAAAGTGCGGTGGGGCTGCAAAGAGAGAGACAAACACAATGCCCCAGTGGGCGGGAAGCTGCTGGTACTACCTGCGCTACCTTGACCCCCACAACGACAAGGAATTCTGCTCAAAGGAAAAGGAAAACTACTGGATGCCGGTAAACCTCTATGTTGGTGGTGCTGAACACGCAGTTCTCCACCTGCTTTACAGCCGCTTCTGGCACAAGGTTCTCTACGACATTGGAGCCGTTAGCACAAAAGAGCCTTTCCACCGCCTTATAAACCAGGGCATGATTACAAGCTTTGCATTCCAGAACGCCGCAAAGTCACTCATCCCTGTAGACCGCGCAGAAGAAACTGCACCAAATGAATTCAAGGACAAGGAAACAGGCGAAAAACTTGAGCGCATTGTTGCAAAGATGAGCAAGTCACTCAAGAACGTCGTTAACCCGGACGAAATGATTCAGCAGTACGGAGCAGACAGCGTGCGCATGTACGAAATGTTCATGGGTCCGCTTACTGTTTCAAAGCCATGGAACACACAGGGTCTTATTGGCGTTAACCGCTTCCTGGAAAGGATTTGGTCAATCTCCGAAAAGACGGTTGAAGACATAGACATTACAGGCAAGCTTGAAGACGAGACACTTGTTTCGCTCAGAAAGACTTACGCAAAGACCGTAAAAAAAGTTACGGACGACACTGCAAGCCTTAACTTTAACACTGCAATCAGCCAGATGATGATTTTTATCAACGAGTGCTCCAAGGCAGAAAAGCTCCCCCGCGCAATTTGGGAAGGCTTCGTAAAGATGCTCAGTGTATACGCACCACACCTTGGCGAAGAACTCTGGGAAAAGCTTGGCCACACAAAGACAGTTGCCTACGAAAGCTGGCCAACCTTTGACGAAAAATTTGGAGCAGAAGACCAGCAGACAATCGTCGTCATGATTAACGGAAAACTGCGCGACAAGTTCCAGGCAGCCCCCGGAGCAGACAACGCAACGCTCGAAGCAATGGCAAAAGAAACTGAAGGATTCAAGAAATTCACAGAAGGAAAGTCCATTGCCAAAGTGATTGTTGTTCCGGGAAAACTGGTCAACATCGTGGCAAAATAGTCTTAATGTTCTGATGCAGGATTCTTTTAAGACACACTACATAAGGGTTGCGGGAACAATCGCACTGATAGGGAACGCAGCCCTTGCATTCATAAAAATTCTTCTCGCATACTTTTCAAAATCCCTTGCGGTGATGGGAGACGGAATTGACTCTTCCACAGACGTTCTCATTGCAATTGTAACGCTTGTAATAAGCGCAATAATATCAAGGCCAAGCGACAAGGAGCATCCCTGGGGGCACGGCCGCGCAGAGACAACTACAACCCTTGTGCTTTCCTTCATCATTTTTTTTGCGGGCGCACAGCTTGCAATCCAGTCAGTTACAAGGCTTATGAATCCACAGGACGCACAGGCAATAGGAAGGGGTGCTGTCATTGCGGCAATAATTTCCATTGCGGGAAAGACGGTGCTTGCCCTCTTGCAGTTCCACTACGGAAAAATTGCCGACTCGGAGATGGTAAAGGCAAATGCGCTAAACATGAAAAACGACATCATAATGTCGCTCGGCATCCTTGTAGGCCTTTTCCTTTCCGAGCAGTTCAAGCTTCCTATACTCGACCCAATAATAGCACTGCTTGTAGGGCTGTGGGTAATAAAAAATGCGGCAAAGCTTTTCCTCCAGGTAAATTTTGAACTGATGGACGGAAACGCAGACAACTCGCTCTACCAAAAACTCTTCAGCGCGGTTTCCTCTGTTCAAGGGGTGCACAATCCCCACAAGGCCAGAATCAGAAAGATGGCATCCCTTTTTGACATAGACCTGGACATAGAAGTTGACCCAGCCATGACGGTCTACGATGCCCACGAAAAAGCAGAGCAGGTGGAAGAGGCAATCAGGGAAGTAATCCCCGAAGCCTACGACATTCTAATCCACATTGAGCCGCTCGGAAGTGACCTGCACCAGAGGGAAGAAAAGTACGGCCTAAAGCCTGAGGATATGTAGCAAAGACTTATTTTTAAAGACTTATTTTTCAAGCAAAAGCACCAGGGTAGAACAAGCTGGTATGCAAAGCTCCCCCTTCTTTACCAAAGCTTTCTTTCCGTCAGTTGAAAAAACAACTTTTGCCTTGCCCCAACTCTCGTCAAGTTTTAAGGACAGCTGCTTGCCACCAAGGTTGTTCAGCACAAGGGAGCATTCCTTTTCGCTTTCCATTGTCCAGCAAGAAAGCAACGACGCATCAAATGAAGAGTCCCCATTGGCAAGGTCTTTTGCAGAATATGCCGCAAACTTTCCGTTTACAAAAGAATCACGGCTGTTTCGGAATTTTATTAGACGCCTGTAAAAATTAAGCAGCGAATTCTTGTCTTTTTCCTGAACGCTAACGGGAAGGGTTTCCTTGTTGTAGATGCAGTCTTTTTCAGATGCCCATGTAGTCTGAATCTTTGATTGGGGTAGGCCGTCAATACTTTTGTCCCAAAGAAGAGGTGTTCTTTTGGTCTGGTCCAGGGCACCGCTCTTCATTCCAAGTTCCTCTCCGTAATAGACAAACGGCACTCCCTGGCAAAGAATGTACATGGAAGCGGCAAGCTTTAGCTTTGCAAGGTCGCCTTTTAGCAAACCGCCGGCACGCGCCTGGTCATGGTTAGTAAGAAAAGGCGCATCTGTAAATTCCGCATTGAATTGACCATAGCGGCCAAGCTCCTTTTCCATCATCAGTGCAAATGAATTGTTAACGGAGTTCCCGTTGTTTATCTGGGAAATTATGTACTTGTCCCCCATGTCAAAGTGGAAGCAGGAAAAAATACCTGTCATATATTGGGCGCGTATTCCAGATGAATCCCACACTTCGCCAACGCAGTAGCAGGCAGGATTTACGCTCTTGCAGTAAAGCACCATCTCTTTCCAGAATTCCACAGCACGGCTTGTTCCGTCAGAAGTTCCAGCGGGAAGTTTTACCAAATCATACAAATGGCCAGCAGCGTCAAAGCGGAAACCGTCAACTCCCTTGTCCAGCCAAAACTTCATCACCCTTTTGAATTCAGCACGCACTTCTGGATTGTCGTGGTTAAAGTCTGGCATGGAGCGGCTGAACTCTCCTGCATAAAAATTGCCCTTGTAAGATTCATCCTCATTCCAAAGCTTGTGCCCCATTGCGCTTGTGTTTGTGTTGTAGCGGCTGTCGCTTGCCTCTATCCAGCGGTACCAGGAATGGTGACTGTCTGCCGGATTTCTGGAAGCCACAAACCATTCGTTGTGTACGGATGAATGGTTAAAAGGCATGTCTATTATAAGAGAAATTGAACGCTTTTTGCATTCGGCAAGAAGAAGTTCAAAGTCTTGCATAGTACCGTACTGGGGGTTAATTGAATAATAGTCGTCAACATCGTAGCCGTGATATGAATGTGAAGGCATTATTGGCAAGAGCCAGATTCCCGTTATGCCAAGGCTTTCAATGTAGTCCAGCTTTGAACAGATGCCCTTAAGGTCTCCAATACCGTCACCGTCTGAATCTGCAAAGGAGCGGACAAAAAGGCTGTAGTAAACGCCCTGCCCCGCCCCCTTTGCCACGCGAAGCTCTTTTGAATTTTTTGAACAAGAAAAAAACGTCATAATCGGAAATAAAATAAAAGTGATAAAAAAAATAAAAGAAAATTCTTTCATTGCTACTACCTGCTTTAAAACAAGAAACTCCGGCTTTTAACCGGAGAATTAAATCTACTCAGCGTTTTTCCACGCGTCTATGAACTCTATCATGAACTGCTGAATGTCGCTGAACCATTTCTTTTGAAAGGCGCAAGCCTCTTTTCCTATGTAGCGGAAGTGCCAGCTTTCCCAGCGGAATCCCGTAACATCTTCATAGCCTTGCGGAAAGGAAAGTGACCATCCGTATTCCGCCGCATGTGTGTAAAGCCACTTGCCCATGGGCTTGTTTGCAAAGTCATTGCTAAGCTCGCCATAGTCAACCGCAGTACCAAGCTGGTGCTGGCTTGTACCTTCGCGGGCACTCTCACGCTCAGCCTCCTTTAGACCGTCAACTTCCACCCAGTGCTGGAAAAGACCCTTCTGGTACTGGTAGGAGCGGTATGTGGAAAGCACATGAATCCTAACGCCGTCCTTTAGGGCAGCCGCACTCATTTCCCTAAGGGATGCCTCTGCCTCTGGGCGCAGGGAAAGGTTGTTGCGGCTTATGGTGTAAAGGTCATTCTTTACAAGTGCCTGCAAGTCTTTGGGAACATAGGCCTCTCCAACATTGTGCTTTTTGTCTATAAGATACAAAAGTGAAAGGTCATCACTGCGTGTCTTTTTGTCCGCATCAAGAACCTTGTGCAAGTCTGCAAGAAATTCCTCCGGGCTTCCGTTGGGGATTGCCTGCTTAGCCCTATTTGACATGGAAGACAAAACCCGGCCCAGCTTTTCCACTTCGGGATTAACCTGCGGAACAGGAACTTCCGCCACTTCATTCTTCTGCTGAACCTGCACATCCTCATTTTTAGAAGCAGTGTCCTTTGAGCCTTGCGCAACAGCCTTGTTCATGCAAGAAGAAAAGCCCAGTGCAACAAAAGCCAGAGCCAGCAAAAGAAAAACAAAAGCAATATTCCTACGCATCACTAACCTCGGTAACAGAGTGAATTATAAAAAATGTGTCGTAGAAGCCCGTACGCTCAAGGGCATGGTGGGCAGCATCCGACGGATTCATTATAAACACTTTTGTTCCGAATTCCAAGCCGTCATTGATGCAGGCAAGGACAACCCCTGTACCTGCGGAATCCATGGAAATGATTTTATCCATGTCAAGCACGACGTTCTTTTCCTTTATATAGTTATAAACCTTTTCAGAAACTTCCGTGAGATTGTAGGCATCAAAAACACCCGCAAGCTCAAGCAGCCTGTAGTTGGGGCCGGTCTTTTCGTGAACTGTAAGTTGGTCCATTATTTATTGCCTCCCAAATATTTGAATACAAGAATCGTAATGTCATCATCCAAAGCCCGTGAAGTAAAGTGAACAAGGGAATCGTAGGTAAACTGAGCCATCTTGTCTGCGGGGAAGCGTGAATTCTCCAGCAGAGATGCCTGTGCGCGGTTCTTGCCAAACTGTTCGCCACGGAGTGACTTGGATTCGATAAGACCGTCAGTACAAATCATGGCTATGTCTCCGGCGGCAAGCTTTACCTTCTTTACGTGCAGGTATTTATCCAAATCCTTAGAGAAACCAAGGATATGTCCTTCACCCTGAATTTCGATTACGTTGTTGTAAGCCCTTGTGTAAAGGAAGATGGACGGAGAGCCGCAGTTTATGTAGTACATGGTGTCCGTGGCAAAATCCAGAAGACCGAATGTACCGCTAAAGATTGTCCCCTTAGGCAGGTTGTTGCGTATAAAGAGGTTCACCTTTTCCACAAGGCTCTTAAAGTCGTGGGTTTCCGCAAGGAAGGTTCTTGTGATTGACTTCATAATGACCATGCTCATGGAAGCCGCAATACCCTTACCGCTCAAGGCACCGATGATAAAGAGGTGGCGCGTGTCTGTAAGGCGGATAAGGTCTACGAATTCACCACCAATATTGTGGGCAGGAACCATTCTGTAGCCGCAGTCAATCTTTGGATTCTCAATGCGGTCCATATTCTCCTGGATGGAGGTAATGATTTGGCTGGACATCTTAATTTCGCGGTTGACTGTACCTACGACAGCCTCGTTCATTATGTTCTTGAGGTAATAGCCGATTACGAAGAAGTTAGAGTACAGCTTGGTGAACACGTCAAAGTCATAGTCGTTGTAAATATTGCCGGAATCCTTGCCACCCAAAAAAATTATTCCTATGATGTGGCGGCCCTCGTTTAGCATGATGAATGAATCAGAGCCTGTTTCCTTAAGCAGCGAAAGGATTTCCCCGCGCACCCTGTCCAGAGTGTAGTCATGCTTCATCAGTTCCCTAAAGACAATAGGCTTCTTTAAGTTCAAAAGCACGTCAAAGGCCTCGTTGGCAATGGAAATAGTCACCTTGCCCTTTTCCTCTTCCTTTTCAAACACTGGCTCAAGGTAGCCGTTTCCCGCATCTATAAAAACCTTGATAAAGCCTGAGTCAACGTGCTTTACGAATGCATCCTCCACCTTCTCAACAACCGCAGCCGGGTCATCGCCAAATTCAATGGAAGTTATGTCCTTCTCAAAGGCGGCGGCATAGCGGGTATCGCGGAAGAACTCCCTCTTGTTTGCAAAATTGCTTATCGATGTACAGAGGAAAATTATAAGCAAAAGACCAACGATAAAGAGAATGTAGAAAAGCTTTGTGTTAACGGAATTAAGCTTCCACAGGACGGCAAAGAGTGTGCCTCCAAGAACCGCAGGAAGGACAAATCGTATGAGGAAGGTAAGGAAGGAGCGCATGAAGTATTTCTTGTCCCAAATCTCGTTGGTAGATTCAGCCTTTATAAAGAACATCACCTGGGGCAGGAAGCCTATTGCAAGAAGGCTTGTTATCATGGTCTGGAAGCTCATGGCATAATTGATAAAGCCAAAGAGCGAGAATGAAAGAAATACGCCAAGGATTACAATCATTATGCGCTGGCGGGTAAGCAGATTCTTTGTGTTTTCCGCACGGACAAGCAGCATGAGGACTGAAAGTAGGGGCAGTGCAATGGTATAGGTAAATATATATGTTGGATACCAGGTAAGGGGGAACTTGCGGCTGAGCACCCCGGAAAAAATCAGACCGGATGGAATCTGGAAATCCCCTTCCTTGGTTACTACAAAATTGTTGAAGGCATTCTTGTGGAAGACTATGTAAAGTGCAAAGATATTCAAGGTCCACTGAACAAATGTAACAAAGCGGTTCTTGCGCTCCTCGGGGAACTTTACGATAAAGACGCAGCATGCAACGCTGAACCAGCCAATAAGGGTAAAGGATACCTTTCCGGTAATCTTTGCCATTTGGTTTGGCCCCCAGAGGCACATGGCAAGAGTGATTGCCATCATGGCATAGACTGCCGCATTAAAGAGTATTATATTCACCAGCTTGTTTATGTCCCTCTTCTGCGCATTTTTCTTTGAGTCCGCGCTAAAGGAAAGAAGGAGCAAGCCCACGGCAAAGAATACATTCAATATAAAGAATATCAGTCCGTTCATTTTAGTCCACCACCTTTGCAACCATCATAGTCACATCGTCGCGAAGTTTTTTACCGCCGTTGTAGGAAAGGACAAGGTCAACGATGTCGTCAACAAATTCCTTTGGATGCTTTTTTGCGCTGGAGCAAAGCGTATTCTTGTAAAGCTCCGTATCACCAAGCTCCGTGCCGCTGTCGTCCATTACTTCGGAAACACCGTCGGAAGCCATAAGGATAACGTCGCCACGGTAGAGTTTCTGTGTTGCAACCTGAACGTCGGGAATATCGATAATTCCTACGACAGAACAGTTTGACGTAAGCGGCTTAATCTTGTAACCGCTAGGCGTCCTTGTGATTACAATCGGGTCAGACATGGATGCGTTTACATAAGAAATGGTCATGGCGGAAGTGTCCACAATGCCAAGGAAAAGAACCGTGTACTTGTCCTGCAATCTCATGCTCTTGATAGCCTTGTCCACAGCCTTTATCATGGCGGGAAGGTCGCTCTTGTTTTCAAGAATCTTTACGGTATTCATCACCAAGCCCATGACCAAGGCAGCGGCAAGACCCTTACCGGAAACGTCTCCCAGCATAAGAAGCGTCTTTGTGCGGCTAATGGGAAGCACTGAATAGTAGTCACCCGAAACGTTTACAAGCGGACGGAAGTAGGCTGCAAGCTCCAGGTGCTCAATCTCCGGCATAACCGCAGGAAGGAAGGAGCGCTGTGTTTCCGCAAGCTGCTGCCATTCCTGGGAAAGAGAAGAAATTTCTGCAAGGTCGCTTATAGTCTTTGTGCGGTTTTCAAAGCGGCAGAATTCCGAATATAGCTTGTCGTATATCGTGGAATCAAAAAGCTTTGTATAGCGGCAGAAAATGTAGAGGTGCTGCCCTTCGTTTACCAAAAAGAATCCGCGGGACTTTGAAAGGTCGGAAACTATGCCATAGTTGTCTCCGATAAAATACACGCCGTTCTTCCATGATTCGGGGAAGTTCATGCCCAGAGTGTTGAGCACATCCTTGTCGCAGGTAAGGCGGTTGGGGCTGTTGTAAAGAACATAGTTCTTCTTGCGGTCAATAAAGAGAACCGAACAGTCGGCCTTTTTTTCGAGGACATCGGAAATATTCTCGTAAAAGTCGTCCAGTGAGTAGCAGTAGCGCAACTGTTCAAGGAATTCGGAAAGGAAAGAGGTCTCGCCCGTAAAAAGTGCACCCTTGTAGAGCTCACCGTCAAAATAGGAGCGCAACTTTCTCGTTATAAGATGCGTGGCAAAGAAAAGCGCTGTTGCCGAAATCCAGGAAAACAGGGGTGAATAGGACCTGTTCTCATTGAATTTTGGCACTATACTCACCGCGAGGAATATAAACAGGCCCAGCAAAAGGGCATCCGTTGCCAAAATCACAAGCCGGCGTTTTGTTTTATACATAAATACCTCTTAAAACTAAAAGTCCAATAAGTCAATTTACTATCGGCATTTTTTGAAATCTTCTATATAATTACAGTGTATACCGAAAATTCCATTCGCGGTAGTAGCTATTTAAAGATTTTGGAATTTTTTTTGGACGGCATTCCCTCTTCCACTGTGCCCGGCCCTCCGGGTCCGGTCAAACTCCGCGTCATTCCCCGCTTTGCAGGGTTCCGGGGGGCCCACCCCCCTCCATTGCTTCGCAACGGCTACGCCGCCCTTCCAATCGGGCGTAGGTTGCAGGGCAAGTACCCCGTGCAAGTCCCAAGACTTCAAAAACCGTCATGCTGAACTCGTTTCAGCATCTCTCTTCTGTGTTCTAATTTGAGATTCTGAGTCAAGCTCAGAATGACACAAAGTCACCTTCGTCCTTGCCAACCAATAGCGCCATGGAGGGCGCGTCATTTGTTGGTAGAAGAAACAGGCAAGTTTTCGCCAGAAAACTTGCTGGATAAAATGCCACGGAGGGCACGTCATGTGTTAGCAGAAAAAAGTCAGTTTTCGCCAGATGCCAACCAATAGCGCCATGGAGGGCGCGTCATTTGTTGGCAGAAGAAACAGGCAAGTTTTCGCCAGAAAACTTGCGGGATAAAATGCCAAGGAGGGCATTTTATCCCGGGTTCCGCCTTTCGGCTCCATTGCCTGGCGGCAACCCGCTACGCGGGCCCTTCCAATCGGGCGTAGGCTAAAGCTCAAGTACCCTGCTCAGGCACAATGACCGTACGAATTAAACTTTTTGGAAAGCCTAAACCAATATAAAGCCATGGATGGCGACTTAGCAGCAGGGAGATTTGCTTGCAAATCTCCGACACCGGAAAAATCCATGGAGGGATTTTTCCGGGCAAGGCGGCTTAGCAGCACGGAGATTTGCTTGCGACTCCCCGACACCGAAAAAAAATCCGTGGAGGAAATAAGGCAAAAAAATTTTGCCCTTGGACTCTTTAGAAAACTCCCGCTTTTGCAGGTTATGCAAACTGACTAAAAAAGGCATATTAATGCGCGGCAGGGATTGGAGCCCCGGAGTAGCGCCACAGGCGCTATGAGCGCTAGCGAAGGGCGGAAAGCCCCTATAAAATCAACCTAATCTTTGGCACAAGAATAAAATGTGAAAGATGGCACTGCCGCAAAAAAAGAAAAAAAAAAAAACCATTTAAGACTGTTTATACAAAATTAAAGATAACTTGCAGAATTTCCTGTTACAGAATTGTTTGAAGTCTCCACTATCTGACGGCTCACAACCATTGCAATCCTGTCGATTGCGCTGTTCACGTAAAGATCATCCTGGATTTTTGTTTTTAAATCTGCAATGCGTTTTGCCTGTGTTGCAGAATTTTTTTTAGGGCTTCTAACCGTCATTGTGAATCTTACTCCGAAAAAGCATTAACAATATGGTGCACCGGCTCCAGTCCCGGAACATCTATGGCAAGAACGTCAAAACGAATTATCTTGTTACTATATTGTCGATGATTTTGAAGGTAACATTTAGCAGTTTTGATTATCTTTTCTTGCTTTCTGGAATTAAGGACAGCCGCAAGCATCTCCGGGCTGCCGTTTGGAAGGGTTTTTACTTCAACGAAGACTAAAATTTCACATTTTAAGACTATTATATCTATTTCACCGCCACGTACGCGGAAATTTCTTTCTATTATGGTGTAGCCTTTTTCCCTCAAAAATGAACACGCCCTGTCCTCTCCTTTTAAACCGACAGTTCGTGTGGTTTGGCGGGAAAGAATTAGAGGGCCTCCAGTTCACCGATGTCTGTGTCAAATTCTGAAGCGTCAATTTCCTGCACGGAATTTACGGCTGCAGCATTTACGCCGTCAAGTTTTTTTCCTGCTGTTACCAAGAAAGGAACATTCCAGCGGGTAAGCGCAATAACGTGATACTTCTTTGCAGGATGATTTGCCGCAAGAAACATATTTACGCCGTCGTCAAAAAAAACTGGGGCCGAGTAGCAAACCCCCTCGGTTATCTGATCGCATTTAATCTTTGTTGGTGCCATTTTTTTTCTCCATTTTAATTATGTAAGCAAAAATACCGGCTACCGCATACCATGTATTTTCCGGAATACAACTGCCAACATCATATAGTGACAGGACATTCTCCAAAAGGTCATCCTGGACAACAGGAACATTGTTCTCTTTTGCTATTTCCACCATTCGTTGCGCAAGAAGACCGTTTTCCTTGATTGAAATGAACGGAGCGGGAAAATCTTCCGGGTACTTCAAGGCCACGGCTGAAAATTTTCTTAACTCGTTCATATCTCTTCTTCCACAAAAGACGGAACTTCATTTGTGGCACAAATTCCGTCGATGCAAGCAGAGTCGGAATAGGTTACAGCCACAGGCTCTTTTAGGTTCATGCCGGAACTTAAAATACCTCCAAGCCGCAGTTCTTCTGTTTTTACCTCAGAAGGCAAAAGCGGCGGTAATGTACAGAACCGCACTTCCTTCACTTTGCTTCCATTAAAGTATAACACAAAATCGTAATTTGCAACAGTATTTTTACAATTTATTTCAATTTTTTTTGTACTTTTTTCACTTAAATTTAGTAAAATTCGGATAATTCCTGTAAAAAGCCTGTCTCCACACTTCCATTCGTAGGGAAGAAAGACCCAGTGGTTGTCGCTGCCCCTAACCTGGTTAAGGTAGGTCAAAAAGCCTGCCTTACCACCTAGACCATCAGAATATATCTTTTTAAGAAAATTTACATCTTTTACAGGAGCCTCGGAATCACTATCATTGGTCTGGCCATTGTCTTCCAGCGCAAAAGTCTTGCCGCCTTGCCCCTGCCCTTCTCCGCCAGAAAGCTGTCCTGGCAGCACTTGGTCACCCGGCAGTCCTCCGTTCCCCTGCGAACCACCGTTACCCTGCTGACCTTCGCCGTTCTGCCGCCCCTCAGGATTCTGCGAACCTTCATGCCCCTGCTGCCCCTCACGGCTCTTGCCACCGCCATTGCCACCGCCACGGTCACCATAAAAAAGCTCCAGCACCTTCTTAACAGTGGAATCGCTTGCTTCTATCCCGTCTTCCATCAAAAGTGCCGCCGCCTCCGCCGCCTGCCTTTCCTTGCCGGGAAACCTAAGTGCAAGCGACCGAGCCTTTGCCATAAGGGTACGGTCTATGCGCACCCCCGTCTGCTGCAAAAACAAAAAAAGCTTTGCAGAAAGTTCATCAGGAACAAAGCCCTCCGCAGAAAGCATATTATATAAGGAAGAAAAATCAGCATTGCCACCATAAGGGGAAGAAAGTGCGCCTACATTCGCACCAGTGCCAACCGAGCCAAGAGAAGCCCCTCCCGCCATCTTGGAAAAAGGCTCAAGCAAAATCTTTCCGTCCGCCCCCAAATGCACGCTTGCATTAAAAGTCTGCCCAAGGGAAAGCTTACTTTGGCAGCTTACGTTAAAGCGGCTGTTTGCAAAAGAAACGGTATACTGCCCACCGCCGTTATCCGCAAGAACACGGACAAAAACAGACTGACCTTCCTTTAGCGAGACATTCTGGGCCAATTGGCTGTTAAAAAAAATATTATTGTTAACTAACGGTGTCATGCCTTTAAAACAAAAAAAACGGCCGTCGGCTTTAGGAAAGACCTAAAACTTCGGGCCGTATTACTATAGAAGAAATTACTTCTTCTTCTTTGCGTCCTTGTTGGAAGCGGCTTCTGCAGCAGTTTCAGCCTTGATTTCTGCCTTGAGGCTTGCTTCTCTTTCGTCAGCGGCCTTTGCAGCAGCCTTTGAAGCAGCCATCTCTGCGTTTGCCTTTGCACCAATAAGAGTCTTAATCTTAGCAGCCTTACCAACCTTCTCGCGGATGTAGTAGAGCTTTGCACGGCGAACCTTACCAGGGCGTACAACCTCAACCTTCATAACACGCGGGCTGTGGATTGGGAACACGCGTTCAACGCCAACACCGTAGCTTTCCTTGCGTACAGTAAATGTCCTTCCGATTCCTGCGTTCTTGATGCAGATAACCAAGCCTTCAAAAACCTGGATTCTCTTTGTTTTACCTTCGATGATTTCAAAGTGAACTTTTACAGTGTCTCCAACCTTGAATGTTTCTGCATTAGGTTTCTTCTGCTGTTCACCAATGGTTCTAATCAAGTCCATTTTATTCTCCATTCAGCTCTTTCCGCTCAGAGGCAGCCTTATTTTTTGCGGCAAGCCTTTTAAGTCTTTCCTGGACGGAACGCAATTTTCTTTTTTGCTTACGGTCATTCTTGTAGTCAAGATGCTCCGCAAGTTCTTCGATCATCTTTTCGGCCTCCAAAGTAAGAGTACCCGTAAGCCGCGCCTGAGCAATCAAGTCAGGTCTGTTCATAAGCGTCTTCTGCAGGCTCTTTCTTAAGCGCCACTTCCGGATTTCCTCGTGGTTGCCCCCGGTCAAAACAGAGGGAACTTCCATGCCCTTGTACACCTCCGGCCTTGTGTACTGGGGATATTCCAGAAGGTTCGAGTTAAAGCTTTCCTCGTCCAATGATTCGTGGGTAATAACGCCGTCCACCAAACGGTAAACCGCATCAATAACGACCGTAGCCGCCAATTCCCCGCTAGACATAACGTAATCGCCAATGGAGATTTCGTCGTCAACGTAGTAATCAATTATCCGCTGGTCAATACCTTCGTAGCGCCCGCAGATAAAGACGATTTCTTCCTTTTTACTCAGTTCCTGGGCTTTTTTCTGGGTAAAAGGCCTTCCGCCAGGTGTTAGGTACACCGTATGCTTCTTGTAGGCCTCCACACTGTCCAAAGCCCTTCCAAGAGGTTCAGGTAGCAAAAGCTGCCCGGCACCCCCGCCGTAGGTCGCGTCGTCACAAGTTTTGTGTCTATCAAAGGCAAAATCCCTGATATTCACCAAATCGTAGGCAATAATCCCCTTCTGAACCGCCTTCGCCATGATCGAATTTTCAAAAAATGCGCGCGGAATCTCAGGGAACAAGGTCAGCACAGTAAATTTCACAGGAGTTACTCCAGGATCCAGAGGTGCATCAACTGCATCTTCTTGCCATCAACGTCAACCTTCCCAATAAATTCATTCTTAAAGGGAACATACACCGTCCGCATTTTACCGCTTTTGGTGCGCTTAACGTCATCAGAAAGAAACTTACAGTTCTCGGACAGCAAAATCTCAACGAGATAACCCGATCCGCCTTCCATTACGTTTGTGACTGTCCCAACAACATCTTCTTCCGAAGCTGCAGCCGGTGCGGTACTTACCGCCGTGTCCTTATACCATACCGAACAACCCTTTAGGTCTTCGACATACCACTCATCCTTCTGCAGAGGATGTGCTTTTTCGCGGGGAACTACGATTTCCCACCCGTTGTACTTTGCAGCTTCCTCGGGTGAATTGATTCCCGCCAATTTCATATACAGCGTCGCGGAAGCCTCTTCGGTTGATTCAACCTTAAAAAGCTTTGTTTCCTTTCCGTCTGTAAGAGACACTTCTTCCATATCCGCAAAATGCGAATACTCGCCGGAAGCGCTTTCCACTCTAAATTCGCCCGTAAGACCATGAGACCTTCGGACAAAACCTACCACAAACTGCTCTACCATCAGCTTATACCTGCACCCGACCGAATGTCAGTCAAGGATTTCCAAGCTGTAACGAACGCCGTCTTTGTTTGAACAGGCGCTTAGAACTGTGCGCAGAGCCTTTGCAATGCGGCCGTATTTGCCGATAACCTTGCCAATATCGCCCTGAGCAACGCTTAGCTGAAGAACAGGTCCGCGTTCGCCCTCGGTTTCCGTTACAGAGACTGAAGAGGGATCATCGACCAATTGTTTTGCTATAAATTCAATCAGGTCTTTTTCCATTCAATAGCTCCTCGTAAACTTATTTGGCGATTTTCTGTCCGGTTACTGAAAGTCCGTGCAAGTTGAAGATTTTCTTTACTGTGTCTGTAGGCTGTGCACCAACAGAAAGCCAGTACTTTGCGCGGTCTTCATTGAACAAAGACTGCTTTCCCTCTGCAGCGATCGGATGGTATTCACCAATTTCTTCAATTGTCTTACCATCGCGGGGCTTGCGGGCATCCATAACTACGATACGGTAGTCAGGGCGCTTCTTTGTACCAAACTTCTTAAGTCTGATTTTAACCACTTGTTTCCTCCGTGGGTCTGTTAAACCCTGTAATCTTTGCCTGCACAGTTTTACCCATGCATAGCATGAACACTTATATTATTGAAAAATAAAGATTTAGTCAATCGGATAAGCACGAATTTGTAGCCCAGAAAGCCCAGTTTTTTCATGCCAAAGCCTTCTAAAAGTAATCTTCTGGACGAACCTTTTAAACGCTCTACCATTTCATTTTTTGGCTAATTCGACAGAACATGCCTTTGCGCCACCCGCTTTCCAGGGCTCCGCTCCCGCTCCGGCCCGCCTCCGGCGGTCTGGCTACGCCACCCTTCCAATCGGGCGTAGGGTTGCTTTACCCCCCATATATCAACAGGGAGGCCTAAAAAACGCAATATCATTTACAGCCTAGCAACCGCTAATTTCCTTAAGCAAAAAAATCCTGCCAAATTTGCATTACCAAGAAAAAAACATATTGCACGGTTTATTACATATATTCAACTAAACAGGCAAAAATCTTCTCACCTGATTCTTTTCCAAGAAAGTCCAAGGACTCAGTAATTAATCGGGGGGATGCCATTATATGGCTTGACCCGGCAATGACACGAGCTAAAAAAAGCCAGCTTCGGAAGCAACATACTTTTGAAGCTGGCTCTTTGGACTTAAATCTAGTTCTCAAATTCACTTACAAGAGATGTCACAGTCTGCTTTGCATCTCCGTATATCATGACCGTATTATCATTAGTAAAGAGCGGATTTTCTATTCCAGAGAATCCAGTTCCCTTTCCGCGTTTTAACACAAACACCGTACGTGCTTCAAATGCATTTATGACGGGCATTCCGTAAAGAGGCGAAGACTGGTCGTCAATGGCCGCTGGGTTTACAACGTCATTTGCACCAATAACTATTGCAACGTCAACATTTGACATCTGGGGATTCATTTCGTCCGCTGTCTTAAGCTGTTCGTAAGGAACATTCGCTTCTGCAAGAAGAACGTTCATGTGCCCTGGCATTCGGCCTGCAACAGGGTGAATTGCAAAGTTTACTTCTGCGCCATTTGCTTCAAGCTTGTCGCAGAGTTCCTTTACCGCATGCTGTGCCTGGGCTACAGCCATACCGTATCCTGGAATTACAACGACATTTTTTGCCGCTTCAAGGATAAGGTAAGCATCTTCTACCGAAAGTGCCTTGGGTTCCTTTGCAACTCCGACTGAAGATTTTTTCTTTGAGCCGCCAAAACTCTTAAACAAAAGTGCATAGAGAGTTCTGTTCATTGCCTTGCACATGATAAGCGTAAGGATAAGCCCAGACGCACCAACAAGGCATCCGGAAACAACAAGAACCGTATTGTTGATTGCAAATCCCGCAAATGCTGCCGCAAGACCAGAAAAAGCATTAAGAAGAGAAATAATTACAGGCATGTCACCACCACCGATTGCCACAACCATTGTAAGGCCAAGAATAAGGAAAGCCGCCGTCGTAGCAACAATTCCGGCAAACTCAATCTGGGGATCAGCAAACACCGTATAGCATACAATACCTGCAAGACCAATGATTACAAGAACTGCATTGATAAAATTTTTTCCAGGAAGGGAAATGTTTCCCTTAAAGAGCTTTCCGCTTAACTTTCCCCATGCCACAACAGAACCTGTAAATGCTATTGCACCAATTGCAATTGTAAGCCCAAGAGAAGCTGCCGTAAAAGGATCGCCTTTTTTCTGGCACAGGTACTGGGCCAGTGCAACGAGCAGAGACGAAAGGCCTCCGAATCCATTAAAAAGGGCAACAAGCTCCGGCATTCCTGTCATCTGAACTTTTTTTGCCCAGACAATTCCGATTACAGAACCGAGCATAACGGCCGCCGCAATATAAACGTATCCGTTGGAAAGCCAGCTTGATATATTCCATGAACCAAGAACCTGCTTTTCGCTAAGAACTGTAATAACCGCAATGAGCATGCCTACTGCAGAAAGAAAGTTTCCGCGGCGGGCTGTTTCTGTTTTTCCTAAAAGTTTGATTCCACGAATAAAGAAAATACATGAAATCATGTAAAGAATTTTTATGATAGCGTCAATTGTCTGCTGATTCATTTTTTACCACCCTTCTTTTTGAACATACCCAACATTCTGTCGGTAACTACATATCCGCCAACAACATTTATGCTTGCAAAGACAATTGCAAGAAAACCAAAAATCAAAGCCAGCTTGTCATTACCAGAATCCTTAAGAACAACCGCAACTGCAGTTACTGAAATTGCACCAACTACAGTTATTCCAGAAATTGCATTTGTTCCAGACATGAGAGGCGTGTGCAGCTGAGAAGGAACCTTTGAGATAAGTTCCACCCCCAAGAATGCAGCTATGACAAAAACAAAAATCAACATTATATCCATTTTTTTTCTCCTGATTTTACTTTTCGATAAAGCGCTCGTGGATAATCTTGCCTCCCTTTGTAAGGAGACACCCCTTCATTATTTCGTCTTCAAGATTTATTTCAAACTCTTTTGTTTCCTTGTTATAGAAATGAGTAAGAAAAGCTGTAATGTTTCCGGAAAACATTTTTGAAGCATCATAAGGAACCTGACGTTCAAGAAGATCTCCGCTCATAATTGTTACACCGTTTTGCGTAACAACATTTTCTCCAAACTTGGAACCTTCTACGTTACCGCCTGTCAAAACCGCCATATCCACAACAATTGAACCTGGCTGCATTCTGTCCAGAACATCTTTTGTAATAAGACGGGGAGCCTTGCGTCCAAAAACTTTTGCAGTTGTAATTACTATGTTTGATTTTTCACAGACCTTTGCCTGAACTTCCTGCTGTTTTTCAATCTGCTCTGGCGTCAGTTCCTTTGCATATCCCTGTAAAGTCTGCCCCATTTCTCCGAGGTTTATTTTTACAAAACTTGCCCCAAGGGATTTTACCTGTTCTTCAACGACAGGACGTGTATCAAATGCATCGACTCTTGCCCCCAGACGCTTTGCAGTTGCTATTGCCTGAAGCCCTGCAACCCCAACTCCGATTATAAATACCCTCGCAGGGTTAATCGTACCAGCAGGAGTAATCATCATAGGAAGAATCTTTGGAAGATGAGATGCCGCATTTAAAACTGCAACATAACCAGCAAGTGAAGTCTGAGACGACTGCACATCCATTTTCTGGGCAAGCGTCGTACGAGGAATCATTTCAAGAGAAACCGCCTGAACACCTTTCGAAGCAAAGTTATTCAGGAGTTCTTTTTCGTTGAACGGATCAAGATAGCTTAAATGAAGGCAATCCGTTGGAAGCCCAGACGCACTTTCCGGCTTGAGGATTCTGACTACAATCTGGCTTGAAGAATATGCATCCTCTTCTTTTTCTACAATCTTTGCTCCGACAGCCTTATAGGCTTCATCAGAAAAACCACTTTTAATTCCGGCTCCGCTTACAACAGTGAATTCAAAGCCAAGCTGTGACAGCTTTTTAATGTCATCGGGAATCAACGCAACGCGAGTTTCTAATTTGTCTTTTTCTTTACAAACTAAAACTTTTTTCATGTCGTACTCCTATGGAATTTTTTTTCAAGATGCTTTTCCCGGACAAAAGAGACGGCATGTCTGTAATAAAATGAAGCCCCCTGCATGCTTTACATGCAATATCTGAGAAAAACATATTGAGGGGCACATAGTTTTGGTGCATTAAGTTAGCTAAAACTAACTGCATGCATATTATATTTTTTTTGCTTTTTTTTCAAGTGATATTGCAGGTTATATCTTAAATTTTCTGGTTTTCTAATTTCCGCAAAACCAATGCTCTCTGCGGCCGGAAAACTTAATCAGAAAATCAATTTCGGCAAGGCAAGTGTCAGAGTATTTGTCTCCTTTGTAAAATGACTTTACAATAATTTGCGAAGAAGACCATTCTGATTCCTGATAAGAAAGACTATCATCTTTACAGGAGAAGCTGTCCCCATTTTCTGATTCTATTTCGCGGATTCTGTTGTTTGACCTGTAAAGGCGCTCACTGCTTGCGTAGCCGTTTATGATTCTTAGTGTCTTGCAGGGAAGCGGCTCTGGCTCTTTGTTAGGCTGCGTAATTTTTACTTCCAGAAGATTGTCTTCGGTGTCTTCAACAAAGGCTGTCCTTTCGTCACCGTCAAATGCGTTCTGCAATGTGTACACAAAAGGCCTTTCCTTATCGATGAGCGGAAAGCTTGCCTCTATGCGGATTGCCTGACTTTCTCTTTCAAAATCCATGCTCTTTGGAAATCTTGTCATAAAGGCATCGTCATAATAAAACCAGAAGCCTTCGCTTTTTTTGGTAACCTCACGCCTTTCTTCCATAAAAAAATCAACTTCGGAATCAACAGTTTTTGTAAGCAGCAATGCAGAAATATTTTTATCCTTCGCTATTACAGAAAAGTTTTCGTATATATGCCGCTCTATATTTGCATCCATTCCGCCGTCGCCATAATATTCATAGACAGGATAAGCTCCAAGACATTTTGTTGCCTTGCCAGATTTTACAAATACAAACTGATACAAGCCATCAAGGTAGCAACCTTGGTCACTGCTATATTCATCTTTAGCCCAGCGGCGGAATCCACCGTCGTAATCATAGCGCAGCATTCTGTAAACAGTTCCGTTTTCATAAGGCTCTTTGTAGATTTTTAGAAACTCAAGGTTAAGAGGATCCAGACCTCCGTGAATCGTATAATAACCGTTTTCGCTGTTGTAATATTCTATTAACGGTTCAAGTTCACCCCTCAATCTTTCTATTTCAGATTCACCCATCACCTCTTTTATCTGCTCATAATGATTTCCAAAAACCACCTGCCTAAAGTCATAGGCAAACAAGGCCTGAGCAAATCCGTTCAACAAAACAAAAATAAATATTATCTTTCTCATATTTTATTATCCTAAAATTGGGAACCCTAGTTCCAAATATACTTGTTCTAAATCTTTTATAAAGTTTGGAAGAAAGGTTTGGTCAAGTTCAAAACTTAGCCTGCAAGTTTCTTTATAAACATTATGATTATATACTTCGCAAACAATCCTTATATGCCCCAAATCATCTGCAAGTATTTTTATTAAATCATCCTCAAAGGCCGGAGATAATTCTACAGATTTTCTTTCGTTTCTATATATTTCTTTTAGTCCACCAAGAAAATTTTTAAATAAAACCGTATCCGAATAGAATTCAAAGTTTTTTATTTCAAAAAAATGACTATGTGCATTTATAGAAAATTTGACAGATGAATTATCAAGATAGCGTACAAAAGAATAGAGAGACAACCAATTTTCTGATGTTGAAATTTTCACTTCCTTATCTGACGACTTCATTTTTTTAACCTCCCAAAGCCAATAAAAAATGAGCAAGTCTGCTTCTTTGTTCAAACACTAAAGCTCAATTTTTATAAAACTTTGAAATTCTTCCCCTTCTTTCCCCTCAATGGCAAAACCACCTTCAATATCAAATTCATACTTTCTTTTCCCAACCTTTCTAACTTTTCTGATTTGTATCCATCCAGCATAAATATTTTTATCTTCTAATTCTTTTACACAATCAATTGTTTTTATTTCAGTGCCATCAGAATAGTTATAAAATTCAATCTTCCTCATAACAGAATCTGGATTGATTAAAACATTATCTTCCACATCTTCAAATGGGTAGTAAGATGTTACTACTCTTACAATTGAAAGGTTTTTATAACTTCTGTATTCAAATCTTGTTCCCCCGCCAGAAGTCCCCCAAACTTTTATCAAATAATCTTTTGTCCATTTCACATCTTGACATGCCCAGCCTGGCTCACATTCAGCTATTATTTTATTTGTTTTTAAATCATATAGAGTCATAAGAAATGCCTTAGCCTTATTGGGCCTATGATAAACGAGCATTTTTTTATTGTCCGGAGAAATGTAAAAATCTTGAATCAATTCCCAGTTTTTAAAATTTGTAATCCGATTATTGTTTTCGTCATAAATCTGCTTAGAGTATGATTTTCCATCAATTCTATATTTTGATACTTGCGAAAAAATTAAAGAGTTTATAATTAATAATGAAAATATTAAAACTACTTTTTTCATTTCTTCTCCTATATCTTGCACCGCAGAGGTTCGCCAGCCACGAACCTTTGTTATGCAATTATTTTATTTTCTTAACCTTATACTTATTTAATTTCAAATCAAAAATTTCACCATTCTCATTATAAATACGAATTGTATCATTATCAAGCAATTCTGTTTTCTTAATAAAAATCCATTGAACATCTCTTTCCCAAAAGGGATTATACCAAACTGAATAAATTGAAATTGTTTTCTTTATTTTTGAATCACTTACAAATTTGATGATTACCTGTCCCTGTCCGCAAAAAATTCCTTCTGAATAATCTGCAATATATTCGTAGCCGTTATGAATTATTGACGGGACTTCCGGAGCCGGAGTTCTCTTTGCATATAAAAACGAGAATGAGAATATAAATACACTTAGCAATATGATTTTCTTTTTCATCAAACACTCCTATTCATAAGAAATATTGTAAAATGCTCTTAGTCATATTTACTTCTGCGTCATCGAGGTGCAGCAAAACCGAAAAAGCCGCCTTGAAGCTTTGCCATAGCATGTTTACAGCTTTTTATCTTTCTTTTATACAAAATGTATTTTTAGAAAGTCTTTTAACAACGATATCTTGAGAACTTAATTCTTTTTCAAAAGGCAGTTCTATTTCTATACCATCAAAAAACGGTTCTCGTTTTAAATCATCATAATAAACATGAAGGGGGTACGTTATAGCATTTTTTGAATCATCAATAAAAAGAATCATAACGTCAAAAACATCGCAAAAACCTTTTTCATCTATGGAATTACAAAACAAATGTTTTTTTTCATTTTGATCTTTTCCCTGAATAAAAACAATTTTTTCGCACTTGCATTTATATATACTTGCAAGTTTTTCTTCTTCCCCGATTTTTATTTTATGAAGCTTCGGATTTGCTGGTTCAAGAAAAAGCGAATATGCAGCAAAACAAATAAAAAACAAGGTGACTACTATAGTTGATAATATTAACGGCCCTTTAATTCTCATTTTCATCTTTCCTCTCTAAACCGCAAACCAGCTTGACCGGTTTGTCGGCTTTGAAAACTGTGTTATGTGTTTCTATTTCAAAGTCATTTGTTTAATTTTAAGTTTTCCAGTTTCATCAATTACAAAAATAATCTGTTCACCAAAACCATAATCACCATTATTAACATAAAAATATAAAGGCATTGGGACATTTTTTCCTTTAAATTTTCTGATAATAAGTGATGATATACTTTCAGTTTCTGCTACCTGAATTGTACAGTCCTGATATTTAGACCGAAAAATTTCTACCAGTTCTGCGATTCTTTTCTGAGAGTCTGGTAAAACATATTCTTTGTATGAATCATCAGTTTTTTCAAAAACTGCACAAAAAAAATTTGTTGCCAACTGAGTAGGATTTTTTTTATCTACATTATCATATTCCGAAATTGCTGATTTAGTTTTAATATAAATCAGTTTTTCTGGCATTTGAAGATTAATTTCATTTTTGCATTCAAATAATTGAATTATTTGATACAGAATATTTTTACTTTCAGGAATTGAAAGCTGTAAACTACCGCTAGAAATTTTCTCCCTTACATTTGCATTTGCAATAACAATACCATTAAATTCCATCAAAACATTATTTCCAATATTTGCCTCAGTAAAAGATGCCATCTTTTCTGTACCAGTTTCTTTAAAGAGTATTTTTAAGCAATCATGGCCAAAGAAATCAGATGACAAAATAATTTCATCAATGTCAGAGCTGTCATAACTAATAGAATCAGAAACAACAACAGTCTTTGAGCCTGAAGAAAAAGAGTCAAAATAAGTGAATTCCTGAAATCCTTCTGGAAGAGCGTCTGGCTTTGATTCATCAAGTTCATACAGATCTTCTATTCGCCAGAAATTCATTGTCAAAACCTTTTCTTGAGCAAACAGACCTGCGTATAACAAAAGACTGCATAATATAATTATGATTTTTTTCATCTTTTTACCTCTCGTGCACCCCAGCGGTGCATCCGCATAACAATGAGTTAAATCGCACAGGCCTTGAACTTCTTGTTATGTATTCTCATTGTCGCCAAATAAGACTCTTACAAAATCTCGTCTTGAATACATTATCCTTATTACCTTTACACAATCTTCTTCTATTCTGTAAAAAATAGAATAATTGTTTGCAAGCACAAATTTATAATCTGTTGGAAAAGAAACATATCTTTCTACAGGAATCCCTATTTCTGGATAATTTGCTAAATCTTCATAGATTTCAACAATTTTTTCTACAGTATTGTGAGCTGCAATGGGATTCTGCAATTCATTTTCAATGTAATCTTTGATTTCGAGCAAATCCTCTGCTGCCTGTGGGGAAACCTTTACTTCAAACATCAGAGTTCCATCATCGAACGAACATCTTTTGTGCTAAGCCAGCCTTTTTCTTTTGCGGAATCTTCTCCCTTTTTAAGCTCAGCAAATAAAGTTTTTGTGGCTGTAAGTTTTTCATAATCCTTTATTGAAATCACCGCATAGCAACCTCGTCCATTTTTTGTGAGAAAAACAGGAGATTCATCTGCTACATCCTTCAGAACTTCATTATAATTTCGCAAATCTGAAACCGGTTTTATTGCAATCATAAACACCCCTAAAGGTTTCGTAATATATTACTAATTATATTGTACAGTATTTTGTAAAATATTCAAGACATAAAAAACGCGGCTTGACCTCGGTTCAGTTATATCAGTTTTTCTAATTCTATAAGTAACTTTTCCTTCATTCTATTCAATCCTTCTACTGAAAGTTTATTATCATCATCGTACATTTTTTCCATTGGATACCACCAAACTGGACCTTTTCCATTATTTCCAAATTTTTCAATATCCCCCTGCCTTCTTGGAAATAAATGCCAATGTAAATGTGCATCTCCCATTCCTAAAAGTTCATAATTCATTTTTTCAGGATAAAAAGCTTTTGATACTGCTTCTGCAACGATGGACATTTCCTTCATAAACTTTATTCGTTCATCGATGTCTAATTGAAATAATTCTGTGTAATTATGGTTTTTGTATAAAAACAAAGTATATCCATAAAAATGCTGGTTATCGCCTATAACGACATATCCAGTTTCAAGTTCTTTTACAAAATAAGGATTTGATCCTTTTTTTATCATTTCAATTCTATCACAAATTAAACACATTTTCTTTCCTCTGCTGCCCAGCGGGCTGTGCACATAACAATGAGTTAAACCGCAAAAACGGCTTTTCTTCATTGATTAAGTTTTCCAGGTATTTTGTTTCTGAAGTTTCCCTGCCACGGAAGAAGTTTATCAGTACGGATGTATCAACAAGAATCATTGAGTGCACCTCATAGCCTTGTAGTCATAGCCGTCGGCGAAATTGATTTTGCCTTTCAAGTCCGCAAGGCTTTTCTGCTTCTTTTTCTGTGAGAAATCTATTGTTTCTATATATGAGATGACCATCTGAGCCTGCTCGTCATCAAGAACCGTGAAATAATCCATAACCTTTTCTTTTAGAGCTTCTGCAACCATGATAGACCTCCATTAGAATAATTATAGTATATTTTTGAATTTTTTGCTCTAAAATTGGAAAATATATGTAAAAAATCAAGATTGACCAGATTTTTTGACTAAGTTTAAATATAAACGCTTTATTGTTTCGCCCTAAAGTTCAATTAATAATTTCAGTAAGCTCGACTTGCTGAATTTATATTCCTTATTTTATTTCATAGCGTCGGCTTTTTTCTGATGCTCTTCCATAATCGGATTCCAGTAATCGTGGTATGACTCCATATAATCTTCGTTCAGAGAATCGTAAACACCGTATCTTATGAACAAATCTTTTAAGTCTGACGCATTTTTTTTGTATTCCGAATCAAAAATACTTTCGGAACAATAAAAAACAAACATAAAACTTTTTATATATTCATTAAAGCAAGAACTGTCTTTATAAGATTCTCTGAAATAGCTTTCAGTGTTCAAAACTGCCCAGTTGCAATACGGAATGAAATCCTTGCCGTTAGCCGAAAAAGAAAACTCGTAAATATTTTCGTCTATATCGTAATTACTTATTTCATAGTTAGACTTAAAATCTTCGTCGCCAGCTCCCTGCCAGGCAAATTTTGTTGTTATAGTTCGATTTTTGAAATCCAGCATCCAGGTTCCGTTTGCACCAAGCCCGCGCCCCTCAACTTTTATGCTGAAATCGCCGTTTTCATAAAAGTCATAAATCTCAGGTGAATATGACTGAATGTTTTCGACCCAATCGCATTTTGCCAGATAGTGCTTGAAGTTCCAGTCTGTCCATCCCCTCGTTGAAAAAGTCGCCCGCTTCGCCGAAAGATATCCGCCAAACACCCAGCCATATTCCGCTTCAAAATCTTTCCATTCGTAGCGTGGAATCAGAATCTCAACCCACGGAGCCGTGATTCCGTCAATCGTTTCTTCTTTTCCGATTGCCACGACTTTAACAGGAAGTCTGTGTTGAAGTCCGCAGAGCCTGTTCGACTTGATGGAGGGCTTCTCCCGTACGCGCAGGCCCTCCACCGAATCAACATACATCGTGTCGATGACCTTGCCATCTTTGTAAAATCGGCTTTTGTCCGCAAATGATGAAGCAACCAAAACTGTTAAACTGAATAGAATACAAATTAATTTTTTCATACTTTTCAAACCTTGCGCCCCAAGTAGCAGGCGTCCACATAACAACTGGTTGTACCGCAGCGGGCTTGACCCGCTGTCGGCTACGAACCTTTGTTATGACAAATTATATTTCTTATACAGAATTAGATATCTTAAATCCTTTTTTCCTCAAGAAATATTCTGCATT
>Ga0256405_10002015_pt1 | contig 50110 bp, 80 predicted proteins | sample RumenRJG_02DNA_FD_189096 | JGI IMG/M metagenome (GOLD analysis project Ga0256405, IMG submission 189096) | Bovine rumen microbial communities from Lethbridge, Alberta, Canada - RJG_02 | ecosystem: Host-associated > Mammals > Digestive system > Stomach > Rumen | place: Canada: Alberta...
TGCGAAAAACCAGAAGAATATGACCTGCACACAAACAACCCATACCTTAAAGGATTGAAATATCCGATTCCAGAAAGACTGATCATCATACCAAAGAAATCAGATTACGGCAAAGGATACATAATGGTAAAAGGGCCACAATCATATCACTTATGGTATGGTGACAAATACTATTGTGCCTGCAGAACCTATGAACAAGCCTACTATGTCAAGCAGGAAATGAACAAAGTGGACTGGGATACAGACAAGCTCGATGAAATATTAGATAATTATCCAGTATGGTACACTTGGCTAATGAATTTCTGGCAATACGTAAACCCTCATCCTGATGGCAAAAGATGGCTGGTAACAATTACTCCAAAGAACAATCCTGACAATGCACTTGAGAAGCTCATGTTTTCCAAGGTTGAAGATGCACTTTGGGAAAGAGATCTTCTTTTGAAATATGATTATGATGAGGAATTATTGGTTGAAGCTGCAGATGACAGCCTAAACCCTTATTATAATATGATAATCCCTCCATACCCACAGAGGAAAGTGCGTAGGATTGTTGAACGTGAACCTAGAACACAACTATTTAATACAATGAAGGAATGCATCCTTGATGGATGCGTTAACCAGGAGGAAATAGCAAAAGCATGTGGAACCACACCTGCAACAATCAGAGGGATATTGAGAAGGGAATACGATTCCACTTGGAAGGAATTCCTAGCTATTGTTGCAAGAGGCGAAGATCCAAACCAGGTATTGGAACAGAAGCCAATCATCTACAAACCTAACTTGGATTACATTCCTCCAAACAACAATTATGTTCAACTTAACAAAACCAATAGGAAATCCTGCTATACTGTATCCCATAAAGGAGAATACTTCGGTTCCTATCTTACTCGTGAACTGGCCAATAAGATATCCAATGACATGCAAAAGATAGGATGGGATAAAAGCAGACTTGAAGAAATACAATTAAAGCATGGTCATACCAGCATTGTTGGGAGCAAACGTTGGATTTATGCAAACCAATACACCAGCAAGAAAACTGGTGAAACAAGAACAATGTCCTATGCCGTAAGGAAAAAAGACAAGCAAAGAAGAATCCATAACTATGGCAGCTACAAGGATTATGAAGTGGCAGCTAGAGTACGTGACCTGTTGATGGAGCATGACTGGGAAGATGAATCATTGCCAGGCATTGTAGAACAGGTCAAAAAGGAATTCGGTTTGGAGGAATTATAGATGTTGCGAGGAGATGAATTGACAAAAGTCAAGGTATTGATAAAGGCTTTCCTGATATGCAATCCTGGAAGACATACTGCAGGAGAAATAGCAAACTTCATAAACAGCGGCAATTTTGGAATAGTCCATGGAGTATCCGCTGCAGAAGTTGGTGCCATTATCAAATCTTATAAGAATCAAGGAAACAATTTCCTTAATGAAATTCAATCTGAAACCAGGTTCCCTAAAGGTGGGGTTAGAGAATATTTTTTATTGAGATGATGATATTATGGAAAATGAAAACGAGTATTATGTTGTAGTGGACAATGTGAAAAAAGAAGTGAGCGTTTGCAATTATCTTTTCGATACCAATCATCCAAGAGGTTTTGAAAGGAAAGTGTTCGCCAGGAGTTATGATGAAGATTCAGCTTGGAACTATCAAGAGGCCATGAGCTTCTGTATATATTTGTGTGATGTCTTCAACAGCGAATCCTTTAGGAAGGAGAGTGTCAGCTTTGTCAAACTTGAAAATAATTAAGGCAGAGGTTCGCAACTTGATTGAAAACTTGGAAGTGATAGATTCTGATGACCTTTCTTTAAATAAATTGCATAGCAGAATTTACTCCTTGAAAATGTCCTTGTTGAATGTAGATAAGGAACTTCAAGAACTAAACTTTCTAACAAAAAAGGATATTCAAAGAAGCCAAACACTCATCAGCTTGAAAGATTTTTATCAAAAGGAATTAAGATCCTTGGAGATGGTTCTATGAATAAGAAATATTCTCTTTCAAGCGACTATATCCGTTACTTGGACAGCATGATAAAAGAGAATGACAAAAGACAGCTGAACAATAAGGAAGTGGTAGACACACTAAACAATCAAAACAAAACCATAGAAAAACTAGAGGAAACAATAGATGAACAAACCGAATACATAATGAGACAATCCTACGAGATTGGCAGATTAAGAAGAAAACTGATGAAAACAAAAGGAGGAATACTGGAAGATGTTGTTTGAGGAATTATACATGATATTAATCTTAACAATACTATTCATCTTCTTTTTATGCTTATTCCAATACTACAGGTGAAAACGTATGAGTAACACATTACATGTTTGCGGATTATTTGAATGGGAACTGGTGGAAAAAGGTCTCATGAAAGTAGGAAGATGCAGAGACTGCATCCATTATGAAGGATTCAAGGAAAAGGGTGAATTGTTTATTATTTGTGAAAAGGATGGTAAAAGTAAACGGCTGAAGGAAGAAAAGACAGATTGCCCTGATTGGGTAATAGATACCAGGTAAAGAGGTGGTTAAAGAATTCTACAAAAAATTTATTAATGGAATAGTGATTGTTTCATTGTTGCTGGCTGCATGTGTCACACTTGACTATGCAACAAATGACACAATCACAAACTACAACAACAATAGCAGCGTATTGGATGAATTAGATGATGAGAACATAACATTTGTAAATGGATCATACCTGCTGGATGAAAATTCAGGCATAGCAAAGACAGATGGAAAAATATATACTGAAAAGACTGTTAAGAAAAAGAAAAACAAGGCTCCAACAATAACCATTACAAGCCGACCAAGCTGCGGATGCAGGCACAAGTATGCATGGCATACAAGGACATTTAAAAATTACTGTCCACATTGCCATAATCAGGGCACTTTAGATAATGTGCATAAATGGCTTGCAAGGCACGAACAGGAATTGACATGCTCTGTAGCTAAAGGTGGATGTGGGGCCGACTACTGTGGAGTGTGCGGAAAGGAGAAATATTCCTGGTCACATTACTACTTGACAAAAGCATAGGAATAGGAGGATTCAAATGGAAGATGAGATAGTGAACTGCGTGAATGGGATAAGATATGTGCACCGACCATACCTTAAAAAATCAGCATATGATGAAAAGGAAGGAGTGGTGTATTTGACAACCGAAGACTTTGAAGATTTGAACAGGTCCATTAATCCAGACAGCATTAGTAAAAGGTTCAAGGTATCTGGCAACAACATTATGGATGGTGAAGATAAATATGGTCAATATTCCAGACTTTATGATTTTGGTGATGTTGGCCGACATCAAATATGTTCATTGCTCAATAGATTAGACCAAAGAGTTAAAGATCTTGAAGGGCAGCTGGATAAAATACCTCCCAGCATCAAGGAGGTTTGGTTAGATGACTAGTGGAATATATTGTTTTAAACATAAGATTTATCCTTTTATTTATATTGGTTCTTCAAGGGATATTGAGAATAGATATTCGCAACATATTAAAGCTTTTAGAAAGGGCAACCACACTTTAAAAAATTTGGCGATAGATTTTCTTAAAGGGTCTATTGTGTATAGTGTGTTAAAAAGTGATGTGAAAGAAAAAGAGTTATTATATTTTGAACAATTGTACATTGATTCTTATTTGGATAAAGGGTATTATCTGTATAATCGAAGTATGCCTTTAAAAGATAATAACAATGATGCTATGTTTCATTCACCCTCAAGTTTAATGGATTCTAATAATGCAAGTATATTACATTTAAAAAACATTGTGGCTCAACAAAATATTGTTATCAAATCCTTAAATGAAAGATGTGAATTGTTAGAATGTAGGAATGAAGAGTATGAAATTATGGTGAAGAGTGTTAGAGATACTAAAAACCCTAACATTTTTAAACAGATAGAATGGTGGGGAGAAGTATTAATTTAGGAGATTTAATGATGGCTGATAAACGATTTAAATTGTCAAGGTTTGCTATTCCATCAGAACTGTCTGATTTCTGTGATGAAAATGGTAGAATGTTGAATAGTGAAGTTGTTAGAATGTTGAATGATAGGGACAAACAACAAATAAGCAATATTCATATGTTTTTTAAAATTAAAGATCAAGAAGCTACTATCGAAGATCAGAACAAATTGATTGAAAAATTGCGATGGGATTTGAACAAGACAAGAGAAGATTTGAATTATTTTGCTACCTTGAAAGTAACTGCAATGAAAGGAAGTGAACCAAATGAATAAGAGGAATAAGATTAGATGTGCTGTATTGTTAGAATTATGTGTTTGTATTGTTATGCTTGTTAGTTTCTTGTATGAAACAGAGAAATTATTCCAATTTTTTGATTTATTTCTTGCAATGATAAGTCTTGATTTTATGTTTGAGAATCGTAGAAAATTTGAGGAATTAGAATGACTGAAAAACGATTTTACATTAGTTTTATTAGTGCTTCAAGGCAGATCAGAATAGTTGATAGGGAAACATGTATTGTGGCTGTTGTAGATGTCTACGATGACACTATACAATATTTTATAGATAAACTGAATGAGCAAGAAGCAGAGATTGAAAGACTTAATAAATTGTTGTTAAATGCTTTAAGCTATGTTCCCATTGAAACAAGAGTAAAATTGCTTGGAACTTTGAAAAGGAGTGATAAAGGATGAGCGTTGATGATGAGCAATTACAGGAAGTTATTAATCAGTTGAAATTAAAGAATATTCTTCTTTGGAATATTTTTGGAGTATTACTTCAGAATGCAACATTCCCTCCTGAGGCGGAGGATTTGTGTAGGGAAAGTTTACAATCTATAGAGAAATTGGTTATAAAGTTTTGTGGCGGTTTAGATGAGTGAGAAACGATTTACTTTAGAGCAATGGACTGAAGAGAGTCTTTATTATTCTGATGGGGAATATTCTGCTCATATGAGTATTGGGTTTATTTGTGAAAAGGTGGAAAAAAAGTTGAATGAGCAACAAGATATAATCACCGAACAAAAAGAGAAAGTAGCGAGAGTATTAAACAAGTATAGCCGACAATTCAAAAGACACAGTAAAGAGTTTAGTTTTATGCTTGACCTTGCAGAAGATTTAGGAGTCAAAAGTTTGGAGGCAAAAGATGATTGAGAAACGATTTGAAGTAGATGTAGACAATCTTTTGTTAGTTTGGGATACAGAGAAGAATAAAAGACTTGAAATTGAAGACATTGTTGATTTATTGAATGCTCTCCATGAAGAGAATGAGCAGTTGCGACAAAAGATTAAGCATTGTGTTTATGTCGATGTGGATAATGCAAACGGTTGTATGAATTGCAAATATGATAAAGGAAGCATTTGCTCTATACTGAATTGTGGAACTCATGATTATCTTGAGGGAGTTTCAGAATGTGGTCTTAAATATTGGGAGTGTAAAGATGAATGAGAAAAGATTTGAATTGGATGGAACAGGTATTTTTGATAATAAAACTAATCGTTTTTTTTATAAAACCTTTGATAATGAAGAAGTTGTCGATTTGTTGAATGACCAGGAAGAAGAAATAAGAAAACTTCAAATGGAAAATTTTGCATTAAAAAGACTGTGTGAGGAGTACATTATTAAGATTGAACATTTAGAGAAAATGTGAAGTGGTTTGGTGAATAAGAATGACAGATAAAGACATTGGGGAATTTAAAATTAATTTTATAATAAAATGGAAATGTTCTCAAGAAAAACTTTTAGAAAAATGTAGATCTTGTGAGAATTATTCTGAACTTATGGAAGTTTTGTATGATAATATGATACTTAGTGTAGGTGGATTTAGATGAGTGATATAGTTGAACCTTGCGAAGATACTATTGTTAAAGCTGCTGTTGTTTCTTTAGAGAATTTGTTGTTTTATGTTGTTGGTTTGAAAAGAAGGGCATTGAACAATAATGATAAAGATCTCTTTGAAAGTGCAGATAGGATAGAGCATGAATTAAAATTGTTGATGGATAAGAACACTATTTTTGAAAGATGGTGATGTTGATGAGTAATGGAAGATATCATATTGACACTATTTCTGAATTTGGGTCTATTTATCTTAATGATCCTGAAGGAAATCATATGTCTTGGATAGATGTAGAAAGCAAATTAAACGAATTGGATATTGAGAACAATTATCTCAAAATCCATAAAGACAAGTTTGAAAGAAAATATTTGGAAACAATGCTTGAAAATAAAAGCTTAAAGAAAGATATGAAGAATAAGAAGGAATTGATAAGCAATTTGGAAAGCAAAGTGATTAGGCAGAAAGGACAATTAAGGAATCTCAATAAGAGTAAGTTTAAGATAATCCTTGATTTTTGCAACTGGTTACGTGAACAAGGAGCAGAATATGAAACTATTAATTATGGGGATGATGCAGATATTGCTGAAATGATAAACGAATATCTTAAAGAGGAAGGGGATTAGTATGGATGAGAAAAGATATATTTTTGAAACAGTTGAAATAACCGATGATAATGGTGAAAGTAGGGTTGTGGACGTAATAACTGATAAAGAAGAGTGCTACAGTTATGAAAATTTATGTGATATTGCTGTTTTGTTGAATGGAAAAGAAGCCACAATACAACGATTAGAAAAAGAGAATCAAAGGGTATATGGCATTATTGAAGATGGAGGAGTATTACTAACAGGAAAACAATTACTTGATGTTATTGGAGAGGATAAATGTGATATGTTCTTCCGAGAACAAGAAACAAGCAACAAACTTCAAGAAATTAAGGCAGACGCTAAAACAGCATTGCTAATTATCAAAGCAATGCAGCCATTGCCTTTTACAATTAGCATTAGTGAGGCTAAATCACTTATAAGATTAAGTGAAAATGTAGGGGAATTATTGGATACAGAAGGGGATTGATTTATGGAATTAAACATTAAATTGACAACAACACCCTTAATTAATAAATTTAAAATAAAGGAGTGGGATAATTTTGTAGAATTAATCAGCTTTGAAGTGTGGAAGGCATTGATTAAAAGAAGGTGGGATTATTGAATGAGTGAGAAACAATTTAAGTTATCTTCTGAAACAGTATTACAATATCAGATAATGGATAACGATACTGATTTAAATGAGAATGAAGTTGTAGATTTGTTGAACGAGCAACAAGCCACTATCAACAAAATTAAGAAAGCGAGAGATGAGTCAGATAAATTCATAGCCAAAAAAGGATTAGGAGCAGAATTTTTAAACTGGTGTGTAGCAAATGATTGAGAAACGATGCATTATTACAAGTATGAAAAAAGGGATAAAAGAAAACCCTACACTAAAAAAATATCTTGACAAAATGGTTTCTGATGGCATTGATGAGGATACTGCATTGAATATTATGATTCTTGCTTGGCAAAACCATAAGAGGTGGAATGATGAGTGATGAACGATTTTTTAAATCGCATTATACAGAGCATATAATCGATAAGGCAAATGACAAGTGTTATCCTATTCGGAATGTAATGGGTGTTGATGATTTAGTGGATTTGTTAAACTCTTTGTCAGAAGAGAATGAGCAGTTAAAACAAAGTAATGATAGGTTCGCTGATACAGTTGCAAAACAAGTGTCATTACTCATAGAATTAAGAAAAGAGAATGAGCAGTTGCAAAAACAAGTGAAGTCATTTGAAACTACTATGAATGCAACAAGTGATTACAATGCTTTTTTAGAATCAAAAATCACTACATTAGAAAAAGAGAATGAGCAATTGCGAAAGGAATTGGACAATTTTAAACCAGTTATGTTTCAAGATGTGCGAAAAGGAACTGTTATATTATATTCCAAAGGTGATATTGATGAGTGAGCAACGATTTACTATTCAAAAGGCAAGTGGAATGTATCTTCATTTGCCTATCTTCGATAATGGTGTTGAGATGGCAGATGGTGATGTTTGCATCTTACTTAATGAGCAACAAGCCACCATTTCTGCTTTAAAGGGAGAGAATGAGCAGTTGCGACAAATAATAAAAGACATTGTATGTGCAACTGATGAAACATACACAAAAAATACAAGTATGTTCAAAGTTACAGTTGTCTTTGATGGTAAAATGTATAATCAAATTAGGAGTTGTTTGTATGAGTGAGGAACGTTTTAAACTTGCAGAAGATGAAGATGGCCTTATACTCATATATGATACTAAAAAAGATAAATGGATTGGCTTCAATTCACAAGTGGTTGATTTGTTAAATTTCCAGGATAAGGGAATTAGGGCCTTGAGGAAAGAAGTTGAAGAGAAAACACAAATGAGCAAACTAATCAACATATGCAACAAACACAAACTAAGAATAATGGCACAAGACCAGGAAATACAAAAATGGTTAAAAAAATGTGATTTACTAGAAAGATACATAGAATCAAAAGGACTATCAGAAGAATGCATGAAAATGATAAAAGAAGAACTAGAAGAGTAAATGGCATGCAAAAACTACTAGAACAAACATATAATAAAATAAAAGAAGATGGTTTTTAAGATGATCACTAAACAATTATGCAAAGATTGTGAGCATGACATAAGGTTTGAAGACAGGCCTTACGGATTGTTGGTAGCAGAATGCAAAATGAGATGTGAAGAATATGACCCACATGAACCTGTAGAATGCATACAATGGAGAGGTAGAAGATGAAACCAGTAATATGCCTAGACTTCGATGGAGTATTCAATAACTATAAAGGATATAATGGTGACAACCTAGGCTCACCACGTGAAGGAATACGTGAGTTCCTGGAAACATTAAGCAAAGATTACACCATTGAAGTGTGCAGCGTAAGAAGATATTCAAAAATCATAATATGGCTAGACAAACATGATCTTCTAAAATATGTTGCCAACGTTACAGGCTACAAACCAGCAGCAATCTGCTATGTTGATGACCGAGCAATAAATTTCGATGGAGACTATGAAAAAACTTTAGAACAAATCAAACAGTTCAAAACCTACTGGGAGGAAAAATAAGTATGCCAAAAATACAGGACAAAATCGAAGAATTAAGGGAGGAAATAAAAAAAGTCAAAGAAACTGTCAAAGAAAAAGCCGAAACAACTTCAGGCAATGAGCAATTGTTTTGGGTAAACTTCCTTATAGAAATCAAAGACATCGACTACAGATTATACGATATGTCAAGAACATTGCCAAAATATGAGGATTAATAACATGAATCAGCTCAATGAAAAAATAAGAATACTAAGGATACAAATAACTGCAGAGGAAATGCAGCCAATGCCTGACATTGAAAAACTTGAAAAATTAAGAAAAGAGTTAAAGCTATTGCTTAAAAAGGTATAGGTGATTTTTTGATTATGACTGGCCAAAGAGATATAAACTACTTATTACGAAAATACGAAACCAAACAGCCAGGAGAACAATTCACAAGTGCTAGGCTGAAAATGGCTTATGGTAATAAGGAATGGAGACTTGCAAACAAGATAAGAACCTGCAAGTATGTTATGGATGAACTAGGAATCCAAGGCACCGACAGGGACAGATGCCTATACATAGTGAAGAATGTTCCATTAAAAGAGCTGCATAGGAAAGCAAGCTGCGAAACAATAATCACATGCATATGCTTCTACATAAAGAAACTGCAAACTCCTAAAAGGCGTACATACAATTACAAAGTATGCAAGGATTATGGAGTTGATGAGGAAATCTTTAGCCTGGTTATTGCACGTTTATGTGATTATTTCCAACAGCACAGCTACATGAAATATTACGAATCATGAATGTGGCTAGTAAGTAATGTAATTATTGTAGAGGATACTTTATAATTTTTTCAGTCCTCAAAAATATGTATATATATCTTTTTCAAAAAACGAACAGTTTTAATCAAAAATATTGCAATCTATATAAAGTCTTCTCATGAAATTAGGTGACATAAATTGACTACTACAAAAAAACATCCGATAAGATGTACTCATTGTGGCAGTCATGATTTATGTTACCTAGAGGATGAAACCTATTGCAGAAACTGTGGCCTTGTACTGCAAGGAGTGCCCAGTATAGATCATTACGATTATGGCTATATTGTTGGCGGAAAAAGAATGACAACCATAACATGGGAGGAGAGAATAGAATAACCTCATACTGGAAACATTAAAGGATAACACATAATAATCCTTTTTTTTAAATATTCTATAAAATTTTAATTGTCACTCTAATAATCAAAATTTAATTAAAGTCCTCGAATATAAAAAAATTTATTGCAAGTTTTACTGCTCTTTCAATCTGGTATAAATCACGATATTTCATTTTGTTTCTTGTTTCCTTTAGATTTTTGGTATGGGGTTATTCTATTCTCTTTGTCATTTCACCGTAAATACATATATTTCCTTTAAGTAAGCTAACTGGTGTCATTGTACTGGTTCGATTCCAGTATTAGCTTATCCCTTGAGCGGAAGAAAAAAACATATCATGCATGAGAACATGATTTTCCTTAGGAGCTTCCGTTGGCATATAGTTTTTTTCTCTTTGTTTAATTTAAATAAATAAAAAAAATTTCTTTGATAAAATTAGTTGATTAAATCCGAATTTTATATTACATTTCTTCAAATCATCCTTCTATGCTAATTTTTTTCTTCCCTCAAGAACACACTTTTTTTCCTAATTTTTCTTTCTTTATATTGTCCAAAAAAAATAGTTGCTTACGATTAAAAATTATACAGGAATGATGCCCTTGTCAAACTTACATTGTGAAAACGAAACCAGAATAATACAACTAGAAAACAAGATGGATTATAAAGAGAAGAATATTGAACAATTGATCTCTGATAATAAAGAAATAAGAAAAGACATCAATCAATTAACGATTAGCGTTACTGAATTAACCAATACTTTGAGGATTCGTGAAGAGGACAGCCGCAAGATTGATGAACTTGAAAAGGATGTGACTTCTCTCAAGTCCTCACTTCGCACAGGTCATGCATTGATCCTCATAATATGTACAATGCTTACCCTGGGCATACAGATTTTTATGAAATGACCCAATTGACCAAAAATTTTATTTTGACCAATTTGGTCAAATCGTGTTTTGTCCAATTTTGACCAAAACACAACTACCTTGATAAAAAATGATAGAATGATGTAGATAACATGGCTCGAAAAAACAAAATAGAATCAAGTGACCATTTTGATGAAATAGTCAAGCGATTATCTGAAGGAGAAACTGGGGCTAGTGTATCTGCTTGGTTGGAAAATACATATAATGAAAAGATATCAGTAAGGACTCTCAACAGGTACAAGAGAAACATCAACATGCCGAAGAGAGTTGAAGCTGAACTCAACAAAAGAGCAAAAAAGAAACCAAAGAAAAAACCAAAGCCAAAAACCAAAAAGCCGAATAAAAAGGTTGAAGCTCAAATAGAAAAAGGAGTTCAACATCAAGCTGATAAAAAAGAAGCTGCTGAAGAAAACATAATGTCTGTAGCTGAAACCATTGCCGACAACATGCAAGGAGTTGCCAAAGTTGCTGCAGAATTGCCGAAAATGTTTGAGAGAACCAAAAGTCAAGCAGCAGATCCTGAAGTTGCAAATGTCACTTTCAAGGATGCGGCCAACATAGCGATACAGGCGAACAGGTTATATGCTGAATACTTCAAGCAGGAAGAAAACAATGTTGAAATCAACATCAATGCAGGATTTGGAGAGTTAGCTGATGCCATCAGGAAGTCACGTGAAAAGTTCCAGGATTAAACCATTCAAGTATGGGCTCTTCTCCGAAAAGGCACTTGACTTCATAGACAACAGCGATGCATTCCTCAACATACTTCATGGAAGCGTTAGATCATCAAAGACCACCAATGTGGATGTCCGATGGTTAGATTTTATTGCTGAATCCCCTCACAACAAATTCCTCATGACTGGTAAAACCAGAGACACATTAGAACGTAATGTTATTGAAGATCTTATCAGCATGATAGATGGAAGAATCTATTATGATTACAATAAGTACGATGGGTACCTGTACATCGGCGACAAGAAGATGGTCCTTGTAGGTCTTAATGATGAAGGAGCAACAGACAAACTCAGAGGTATGACTGTTGGTGGTTGGTATGCTGATGAAGCAGCAACCAGTCCAGAATCTGCAATCAAGATGGCCATAAACAGATGCAGCCTACCTGGAGCAAAAATCTTCTGGACAATGAACCCAGACAGCCCTTACCATTACATCTTCAGAGAGTACATAAACAATAAAGAACTCAAAGAAAAAGGGATTGTCAAAGTATGGCACTTTACATTAGAAGACAATCCTAACTTGTCTGAGGAATATATAGAACAACTGAAACTATTATACTCAAATTCACAATTACAATACAAACGTTATATCCTTGGTGAATGGGTAATAGCTGAAGGAGCGATTTATGACAAGTTCATAGAATCCGAAAACACCTTCACCAAACCGCCAAGAATCGATGAGATAAACATCTGCTGCGACTACGGTGTTTCAACTGTGACCACTTTTGGTGTGATGGGAATCCACAAGGATGAGAAAGAAGGCAATAGCTATTATCTCCTGGAGGAAACCTACTATGATGCTGAAGTCAAAGGAGTTACACAATCCGATGATGAAAGAGTTGAAGACATAATCAAACTTCAAGATAAATACAATCTCACTAAAATCAATACTCTTTATCTTCCTCATGATGCAGCAAGTCTTAAGACTTCATGCGAAAAGGATAAACGAATTAAAATGAAAGTTGAAACCTATGCACCGAACACTTATGAAGACATAACCAATATCCAAAGGCTTATCGCAACAAGAAAATTCAAGATCCATACAGGATGCAAACATAGCATAAGCCAAGTTCAAACTTACAGTTGGGACAAGAAAGCCCAACAAAGAGGAGAAGACAAACCTCTCAAAGTCAATGACCATTGTCCTGATATGTGGAGAGGAGGAATCTTTGGTCCTCGAATGATTAAATCTACACCACAATTAGGAGTAGTATACTTATGAAATTTTTTGATGATATAAAGAAAACAATTACAAAACTTCCAGGAATAAGAAGGCCTCAAGACCATAGCCTATACAATGCCTTCCTTGGGAATTACGGATGGGCACAACGTAGGTCAAACAAGCCTGTAGGTGATTTTGAAGTATACTACGAAGCATTAAACAATGTATATGTTCATCGTTGTATACAAGTCGAGATTGATTCTCTCCTTGCTACTGGTTTTCAGATAAACAAATTAAGCGATGAGGAAATCAACATTGCACGTACCAATTACCTATATAACCTATTCAACAATCCAAATGGATATCGTAGTGAAGTAACCTATCCAATGTTCCACTCTCAATACATAAGAAGCTTTGAAGGAACAGGAGATGCATTCATAGAACTCAACCATGAGGAACTGTTCCAACAACAGGTCCCTACAGGATTGACTTATGTCCCTGCAGAGCTATTGAAATGGTATCCTGACACAGAACAATGGGGATACCGACAACAGGATATCCGTTACGAACCTAATGAGCTGATACATATCCATGAACCTGACATCAAGCTCAAAAGCTCAAAATGGGGAATGTGCAAGATTGATAAAATCGGCCTTGCAATTAGTATCATGTTCCTTGGCATGCGTTACAACAAACGTGTCATGGATAACGATGGATTGGACCCAAAAGCAATATTAAGTTTTGATAAGGATATGGATGATGATAGCTTTGCATTAGAACTTAACAGGTTAGGTGCCTTGAAGAAGGAAGAGAAAAAAGGAGGAACATTAGCGGTTAAAGGTGCACAGTTCACAAGCCCTGCAGTAAACACCAGGGACATGGACTGGGACAAGCTCCTGGACAAATGCCGTGACATGATCATTACAGCTTATGGTGCACAGCCTGCAATGGTAGGTGTAATAGAAACTGCAAACCTTGGTACAGGAAGTGGAGAATCACAGAAGAAAAACTTCAAGGACACACTTCAAGGAAGAGCAGCATTTATTGAAGGTGCATTCAACAAGGCATTAGGCCATAATGGTTTTGAAGAGGTTTTCCAATTCTCCGACTTAGACATTGAAGATAAGCTGAATCGTGCAGAAATCGAAAACATACGATTGCAAAATGGAAGCTTATCCATTAATGAAGTACGTAGTGGATATGGTGAAGAACCTGTTCCATGGGGTAATGTGCCTATGAATTATCAGAACTATGCACTAACCCCAAATGCGATGAATCCTAGTATGATAGAGCCATTAGGTGGAGACATCAATAAAGCAATCACCACTGTACAAAAGTACAAATCACAATTATACCATTCAGATTTAATCAATTATAAAGGAGGATAAATATTATGGATTGGATACAAATCCCTTTCTGTAAAAAATTATCTCCTGAAGAAATTGAATATTTGCAATCATTGACCAATGGGTTGGACAATCAGCTTAAGCTTGTAGCCGAATACATGGGAAGTGAAGAATATGCAGAATTGCAAGGGATGACACAAGCCCAGATAAACGCATTCTTCCGCAATAGTGGAATTCGACAAAAGCTTAATGATCTTATAGAGTATAATGCAAGCGATAGTGAACAGTTCATCAGACAGTATTACCGTATTGGTGCTGAACTGGGATATGCTGACATAGGTGGAGTTTTGGCCTATACCCAAGCAGACCGTATCGCATTATACAATCTAACTCAATATAATTTTAACCTTGTTACGAACTTAAACAATGAACTTAGGGAAGGTATCCGTGAAGTTATATTTGAAGCTGTTAGTGAAGGTCATGGTTACCAAACTACAATGCGCAACCTCATGGAATTACCTTTCAATCCAATTGACACAAACATCAGCCTTATCACACGTGCCGAGATGATAGCTCGAACAGAACATGCAAGAGCAGTTAATACAGGCACATTGCAGGCATATGTCAATTATGGCATAACACAGGTTGAAATTGTCACAGCCCAAGATGGCCTTGTCTGTGATGATTGCCTTGAATTGGAATCAAGAAATCCATTGACTATCAATGAAGCTCAGGAAGCCTTACCAATGCACCCTAACTGCAGATGTGCATTTGCTCCTGTAGCAGATAGTGTCGAAGACCTTGAAAGGGTTAATAATCCTACAAGCGTTGATTTAACAGATTAGATGCTCATTTCGCTACTTTAAATGGGAAACCTTGACCTGGAATGTCACTAAACTTATCCACACAAAAAAACGGATCTATTTTTTTTTGTTCTATCGTTTTATCATGGACCTCCTTTTTTAGATCTATTCATTTTGGTTACCTCCATCATTTTCCATTTTTTTTTTGATGGCTTAACCAAAATGATATCTAAAAAAAAGGGGCAAAATGATAACGGATAGTGCATGAATAATAGAGCTAATGGGGTTTAGCTTAAAATGGTTAGAAAAGAATTTAAGGTTTATTCTCCATTAACTGCTAAGAGTGTCAAATCCTTCACTCATAAAAGTGAAGATAGTGAAGATAGGATTCTCCTTGAAGGAGTTGCTTCAACTACCTCACGTGACCTCCATGATGAGATAGTTTCAAGCTCTGCAATAGAATCAATGTCTGAACAAGCACTAGAACTAAACATCCATGGAGACCATTGGTACGGATTGGATGATGTTATCGGTGCTATAAAAGATGCTACTGTGGAGGATAAGCAATTAAAAATCAAATTCCTAATCACTAAAAAATACACTCCAGACATAAAAGACTTATTGGAGACTGGTGTAAGACTCGGCCTCTCAATAGGAGGATATGTCACAGCATACGATGAGAAAAACCGTATAATAAACGAAATCGAATTACATGAAATCAGTTTAACAGCAATGCCTGCTAACTGGGATACTTTCGGAACAGTTACAACTAGCAAAGGATTAGTAGAATCTACTTGCATTGCTGGTGCATGTCATGCAATTGTTAAGAATTTAGGAGAACAAAATATGACTTCTGTTAACAAAGAAGAGCAAAATCAAGAAGAAGAAACTTCTGGCTTAACTAGAGATGAAGTAATCGAATTAATTAACGAGTACATGGCTGAAAAAGAAGAAACTATCTCTCAAGAAATAACCGAGAAAGTAGAATCTCAGTTAGAAGCTATAGTTGAAGCTAAAGTACAAGAATTAATCGATGAAGAACCTCCAGAAGAACCACCTGCAGATGATGAAACCAAAGCTGCAGATGAAGATGGGGAAGTAAAACCAGATGAAGATGAAGATGAGAACGAAGAGGAGGATGAAACCAAAAGTTTCAATCCTGAAGATATAAGTAAAGCAATCAACGAAGGCATTGCAAATGCTCTCGGAGATGACTTTGTAGAAAAGGTTGCTTCAAAAATGTTCGGAAACTTCGACAAACAAAGAAACACCGAAGGATCCAAATATGAACAATACATGAAAACCATTGAAGCACAAAAGAAAGAAGAATCTGCTGAACCTCCAGTAGAAAAGAACACTTTCTCTACAAGGGAAACCGCAGAGATACTTATGAGAAAACAACAAACAGCAAATCCTATCATGGCCGCTGTAATGAAACAATTAGAATAATTTTATAAACTAATAATTATGGAGCTGATTTTTTATGTCCGAAGAATTTACTATGGATGATATTATTTCCAAAATAGCAGCAAATTCTGCTGAATTAAATGAGTTAAAGAAAACTTTCCAATCTACTAGCAACTATCCTAACGCAATGCAAATTGAGTACAGCGATGAGTTGAAAACCAAAACCTTTGAAAAAGCACCTTTCCTCAGATTCTTAGAATCTAAAGGACAAGTATTTGATGGTAAAGCTGCACTTGCAGGTTACTTCAAAGAAACTCCTGGAAACCCTGATGTTGCTTTCATTGATGAACTTGATGACATTCCTGCAGCAAATGCAGAATCCATCAGCGAAGTTACCGACAGTATGAAAACCATTGTAGCACCTATCGAAGTGTCTATGATGGCTCAAATGGGTAACTGGAACATGGACCTTCTTGAAAGGTACCAAAACAAGAAGTTCATTGAAGTCAACAACAAGACCGATGCAGCTATCATTGATGGTTACGGAACTGCTGCTAAAAAGGATTTCAAAGGTATCACCAGATCTATCGTTACCCATACTGAAGATATGAATGGTGCAGCTATTACCGAAGGAGTAATTGATGACATGCTTGAAGCTATTCACAATGATGGTGGTAACCCTGATTGTATCGTATGTTCCTATGGTGTTGCAAAACAATTGAAAGCAATTGTTGCACCTTACAGAAGATACAATGACAAAATCGACATTGGTTTAGGACACCGTGTAACTTCCTACGAATCCATGTTCGGTACCGACATCCCTATCCTTGTTGATGCAAACTTCGACACCACCAACGGTGACACTCTCGCTATCATTGATTCTTCCACTATTGAAGTAAGAAGATTAATGCCACCAACTTTGATTACCGATTTGCCAGTTAACAAGCTCGCTTACAAAAATGTTATCGCAGCATTCTTAACCTGTCAAAACATTGGTGAGTTCCACAATGGTATCATTACCGAAATCGGAAACGAAGAACCTGAAGCTGAAGGTGAAGGTACAGGATAAAAATTATAAATTTTTTATCCTTCCTTATTTTTTTAGGAAAAAAATAGGAGGGTAATTTTTTATGACTTTAACAAATAAACTAAAAAGATTATTGAAATCTTCTCCAAACACAAATGAATTAGGAAAATATCTTGAAAAACTTGATGAGGATATTTACAACAATTCAGAAGAAGATGCTACTCTCGCATTAAGAGTCACACATCTCGAGCAATTACATACTCATGACATCGAATTCACAGTCAAATGCAGTACCGACCCTGTAGAAGGAGCAACTGTAACTTTAGGTAAGAAGACTGGAACCACAGCAAGTACAGGAAAATGTACTATCGCAGATGTTCTTGAAGATACCTATGAAGTTGAAGTCACTTGCGAAGGTTATGAGGATGAGACTCAAGAGATTACTGTAACTGGAGCCACAACCAGTTTTAACATAAGCTTGACTGCTGTGACCCCAGGAGAAGAGTAAATTAAAAAAATTTTAATATGATGGAGGCAACAATAAATGGCTCTTATAGATGTAACAAAGTTAAAACAGAAATTACGGATTTATAATGTTACTGCTGATTTAAGTGATGAAGATTTAGAGTTGCTTCTTAATAATACTATACTTGAATTGGCAGGCCGTATAGGAGTGCCGATTGAACCTGAACAGCATAAGGAAATGGTACGTGATTTCAAGAATGATATGTTCGAGTTGACCTGGTATCCTGTACAGCAGATTTCAAGTATTGCAGTTGGATCTAAAACATTAGGCCCTGAAGATTATGTTTTAGATGAAAGTTTAGGCATACTTTATTTCAATACTACTTTGAAAGGTTTTCTTGTTGTTGAGTATTGTTCCTGTTTGCCAGATAATGTCATCGATACAAAAATCAATTCTCTAGTTTTAGACATTATCCGATATAGATTGACCAATGGTTTTTCATCTGAAGGTTCAATATCTTCAATTAAAGAGATAGACACACAAATAAATTATGATACAAGTTCAAGTCTTGGCAGTTTAATCGAGTCTAGAATCAATAATTTAAGAAGTAGTTATTCAGTAAGGATAAAGGTGTTATAACATGGTATATTTTCCAAATGTCGACATTGAATTATGGGACTATACAGAATCAACAACAGAATTCAATCCTTACTATGAACCATTAAAGGAATACTCCCTTACAAATACTGTTCCTGGAAACTTTCAACCTATGTCTCCAAATGAAATACTAAAAGAATTTGGGGAGATACTAACAGACACATACAAGATTATAATAGACTCAGATGTAAACATAAGTCCAAGCATGTTAATACGTGTCAAAGACCAACCTGATACTTATGAGATTGTAGGAACACCTATGGTTAACACTCACTTCGCACCTACAAGCCATACCAAGATTGTAGTTAAAAAACAACGCAAACCTACACCATTGCAGGAGGAAACCTCATGATCCAAATGGATGTGGAAATCAATCCAAGCTTTTACAAAAAAGTCAATCATGAAATCCTCAAAAAATGCGAATCACATGTAATTAAGAAAACCACACTTGAAGCTGAAAACAGGTGCAAGAAAAAAAGCCCTGGTCCAGGTAACCAGTTGCCTAACACCACATACAAGGCAAGCGGTCACCTTCGCAGAGGCCATTCAAGTGAAATTACAGATGAGGAAGGTTTAGTGAGGAATAGTCAGGATTATGCAGTTTATGTTGTTCATGGAACAAGCAAAATGCCTGCTAGGAATTATCCTAAACAAGTGGCAGATGAACTTTCAAATGAGAGATACATGAGCGCCACACTCACAGATGAATTAAAAAGACAAGGAGTGATAGAATGATTAAACCTTTAAGGGCAATAATGAAAATACTTCAAGGGAAAATCATTTTAAACAATGGCACGGATGTTAGGATAGTAAAAAGAGAATATCCTATAGATAAGACTCCATGTATCACAATAGATAATAGTTCAAGCACATCTATTATCCAAAAAAACATAATCAACAAAGATTACATCATCCAAAACAATCATCCACAATACAATCAGAACAATCCAAATCAAAAAATTTCTCAACAAGTCATGCGAGAAGAAAGAAGCATTGACCTGGACTTGAATGTGTGGTGTGATGATGAAAATCAGAGAGATGAAATCACAGAAAAAATATTGGAATTGTTCTATAAGGTCCAGTCAGATCATTACGAATACTGCCAAAACTACAATGCAGGGCAATGTGCATTCCTAAACAAGGCCTGTAAAGTCAACAACAATACTGGCCGTGGAGTGAAAAAGCAATGCCCAAACCCTATAGAATACAATTACAAGAACATTTTCAAACAATTCGATATTATTAGAGCAACTTTCGATGTTACTCCTCCTTATATCCTTGATGATTTAACCACAAATCCACCAGTACTGAGAAGCATAATCAGAGTTTCATTTAGCTATTATGACTACCATGTTATTGGTGGAGCAATTAGTCAAAATTTAAATGTTGATGAGGAATTAGTATGAGTAAAACTAAGAAAAAAGCTGCAGATGAAAAGAAAACAAAAGAGGAAAAGTTCACACTTGTTGAACTTGTCCAATCTTCCGATGTCCATTACCCAAGCTTGATAATGGATCTTCATCGTGCAGGTTTATTAGAACAATACAAACAAGAATTAGAAGTTTATGGTAAAGAGGATATCGCTCCTTCCATTACTGAAACTGAATTTAAAAAAATAGTGGAGGCTGAATAACAATGCCTATTAGTAAAATACCTGGTTTATATTTTGATGAATCAACCGAATTTGAAGTAGTTGGAACTGGTGCTAAAATACCAGTCATTATTGGTACAACTGGAAACTCTTCTGCTACTGGCTATGCAGTAGATGGTACCCAAATAAATAAATTTTCTAGTTGGGAAGAAGTTAACAGAACCATCGCAAACGGTGGAATAGGAACTGATACTAGTACTAATAAAGTTTTAGCTTTCCTAAAAGATTTCTTTGAAGAAGCAGAAGTAAGATCTCCAGGACAATTAGGAGTTCCTTACATATATGTCATTGATGTCGGTGCAGGAACTACAAAGACTTCCTGGACAAATGCATTGACTACTGCAAAGACCAAGCCAGATGCAACTGTAGAAGTATATGTGGGCGCTAACAACATTAGTGATTACACTCTTGCAGCATTCCTTGCAGGAGCCGCAGCAAGTATCGCTACAGAAACTGCAAACCTCAATCTCCGTGTAGGATTCGGAACCCAAGAAAACGCAACCGATGCAAATCTCATTGCATTGAACCCATCCTCTGGAGGAATCTTAAGCAGCAGAATAGGTATCTGTGAAGACCAACTCTTCGGAAAAACCATAGCTAGAATCTGTACTACAGAATACTACATAGAACCAGGTTACCTTGAATATAGAAGTGTAACTCCTGGAACCTTCAAAGCTAGAACCAAAGCCGAAGAATTAGCATTGCAAAATGCAGGAATCATATTCAACCATGATGAGAGAGTGGATACAGACACATACTGCAGAATCAACTTGTCTACTTCAACCTCATTTGCAGCAACCAACAGGCCTGCAGATGCATTGTTCCATGCTAGATTCAATGCAGACCACCTTCTCAGACAAATCTTCAAAGCAGTATACCCACAAATCAAGGCTAATGAAATTGTATCAAACATTGTCAAGAATCAAACCAAAGTTGATGCAATTGTCGCTGAAGAAGTACGTGCAGAAAGAATAATCCCTTACAACGGCACTACTGGAGAAGGAACCCTCTTACGCCTTGTTGAATCCGATTCAGAACCTTACGATATGGAACTTGTCGGTCAAATTCAACCTGTAAACTGTACTGTAGCAATTAATGTGAAAGTAACTATTAAAAATCCTGCTGTTGTAGCAACAGCATAAAATTAAAATTTAGGTGATAATATGGCGGATAGTCAAAGATATAACCAATCTCAATTAATGTTTGGTGACTTGGAAATTGTTTGTGGAAGTTTCAAGACCAGTTTCAAAAAAGATAGTGAAGATTTGAGTGCTACAAATAGCAGCTCTGCATATGACACTACATTTGGAAAAGAAACTGTTGAAGCTGAAGCTAGCGATATAGATCCAAATCTCAGAAAACCAATTAAGAAATTATACGATGCTAATGCAAAAAAAACCTTAGCAAGTTATGATTTCGATGAAGAGACAGGAAATCTTGTAGAAGATGATGTGTTATATGGAGCATACATCAAAGAGATTTCCAAAGAAGATGCCAACAAACCATTCAGCGTTAAGTTTGGTGCAACCAGTTCAAAGAAACAAAAATAATCCTATTTTTTTGTTTCTTAATTTTTTTTGAAAAATTTTTCATATTTCCAATAGGAGGATACATGATATGAACGAAGATATTAAGGCTGCAAAGTTAGAGAGACATTTGCTAAAAACTCAATTCCCACTTGAATGTGAGGAAATACCTCTCGAAGCATTATCCCATGAAGAACAAATAGTAGTAATCAAATGTATGGATCATGTAGATTTAACAGATGATGAATTCACATTACTCAAGAAAACCCTACAAAGATATCGTAAAGCAATTAACGAGTATAGGCCAACTGAAACAATTGAAGCATACGAGAAAACAGTACAGATAATCCGTACTGAACAAGAGCTTCTTGACATACTCGACAATCCAATCAACAAATCCCTGAAAGTTAACCTTACATATGAAGGGCAAGTATATAGGTTAGAATTTGAAATTCTCCCTATAGATGATTCTCGTATAATGGATTATATGCAAATGAACATAGATCTCTTCAAGGATTTCAGCCAAGAAGAAAGAGATTTCTATACAAGAGGACAAGCAGATCCAGAAAGTTTAACAAGTGAAGAGAAAATCATACTACAAAAGATGAATGAAGAGATTAGTGTATTGGCTAGCCAAGAAAAAACTAAACTTATAGATGGATTCCTTGCAAGTCAATTAAGATTACCAGAATCCAATCAAGACTATGAAAAAAGACTTGAGTTCTGGAATAAATTCCCATTCATGGAGAAATGGGCTATCGTTAATAGGGTTGAAGATAAATTAGGTTTAACAGAAAAGTCAAACGAAGAATTATTTCCAGTTGACTAACTCTTTTTATGGGGAAGTATACTTCAGAGTGAGCAAACATTTAGGTTGGTTGCCCTCTGAAGTTATCAAGAAAAAATTTAATCCTGATATCAAATTTCTAATTTTCAAATATTCACAACAAATCAGGAATGAAATCAAGCAAAATGAAGAATTTAAAGAACATTTAGAGGAGATATAATAAAATGGTTTCATATGAAGATGTATTGCTCCGTATCCGTGGAGATGACCAATCAGGACCAGCATTCAATAACGCTCAAAAAAGGGCAGGAGCATTAAAAACTGCCATTGGAGGAGCAGTAACCGCAATGTCTGCAAGCATGTTAGGATTTGCACGTTCTGCTGTAGATTCTGCAATGGCTGCAGAGCAGGAATGGAATAAATTTGGTAATGCGGTTTCAAATACTGGTGGGAATTGGGATAAACAATCCGATGAAATCAAAAACTGGGTAAAAGAATACTCAAACAGCATGGGTAGAAGCGTATCCGATACAAGAGCTGCAATGACTACCTATATGAATATGGGAATGACCCTACAAGAATCTCAACAAGCCATGGAAGCCACAAGCAATTATGCAGCACAAATGGGAATAAGCCAAGAACAAGCTGCAGGACAATTGCAAAAAGCATTCATGGGAAATGGGAAAGCATTAAAAAGCCTTGGTCTAAACATTGCAGATTATAAAGATGAGACTACTGGCGCAATTGATAAGCAAAAACTATTAAATGATGTCCTTGGCCGTACTGGAGGAGCTGCAGATAAATATGCAGATACCGCTACTGCAAAATTCCAAAGATTAAACAATACTCTTGCTTCAATCAAGACAGATTTCGGTGCAGCCTTGATGGATGCAATTCAGCCATTGATTCCAGTTGTACAGAATTTCCTCAATGCCATTAATGGCCTTCCTGGACCAGTCAAGACTCTTGGTTTTGCAGCAGTAACATTAGGTGCAGGAATAGGGATTATTGCAGGACCTTTAACTAGTGTAATAGGTCTTATCGAGATGATGGGAGGAACAGTAGGAGTGACTGCTGCCATCACCGAAGGATACGAAGCAGTTATGGCCTTATTGACTACCACTTCAACAGAGAATGCAATTGCAATGGCAGGATTGACAGCTGAAGAGATAGCAGCAGCTGCAGCACATAGTGGAAATGCCGCAGCTTTAGGTGTGGAAGCATTGGCAGCAGATACCGCAACTGTTGGGTTCTGGTCATTAGCTGCCGCAGAACTTGCTTCATTATGGCCTATTATCGCAATTGCAGCTGCTGTCGGAGCATTCATTGTTGTAGTTGAACAAATCGGAGAAAGCCTTGGATGGTGGACCGATTTCGGCACTATGCTTGACAGCATCAAAGCAGGTGTTGACAGATTGTGGTCTGCATTTGTAAACAGTCCTCAAGTTCAAGGCACACTCAAAGATATACAAGGAGCATTCCAAACATTATGGGATACTGTATCTCCAATATTCAATTGGTTAGGTGCAGCATGGAATAACCTCTTCAAGAGCGAAGGAGCTGGAAGCGGAGGACCAGATGTTGTACGTACAATTATAAATCTATTCGGACAATTAGGAAAAATTGCAGGAGATGTTGTAAACACAATAAAAGGATTATTCAATGGAAGCATCTCAATAGAACAATTCGGTCAAAGAGTGCTTAATGGTATTGTTAGAGTGATCATGTTCATACCAAACAGAATAGCAGTCATATTGCACCAAGTTGTTACAAGAATACTTGCATTCGGAAATATCGCTTTCATTCGTGCAAGATGGGCAGGGCAAAGAATACTTAATGGTATTCTTGCTTTCATAAGGAGCATTCCTGGAAGAGTGTTCAGTTTCTTCATGCAGATTCCTGGAAGAATCGCTAATGCTGCAGGAAGTGCTGCAAGTGCTGCCAGAAACCTTGGTAGCCAAGCTGTACAAGGTGTGATAAGTCAAGTTACTGGAATACCTGATAAGGTTCACCAGGAATTCCTCGGAATTGCCCAAAAGGTAATTGATGTTGGCGGTCAATTGTACAATGCTGCAAAGGATGCTGCAAGCCAATTATGGGAAGGGTTCAACAGCATACTTGACCAACATTCCCCAGGTATATTCATGAGAGCAATCGATTGGGAATTCAAAGGAATACCTGGCATGATTGAAAATTCATATAATTCTGCTTACTCTGCTGCAAGGCAATATGCAGGGAATCTTCAATTAGGGTTTGAAGCTCCTAGAATGACATTGCCTACACTCGGTGCAGTAAGGCAAAATGCGAATTATGTGCCATCAACTACAAGCAATAGCAATGTCACTATAATCAATGTCCAAGAAGGAGCAGTACCTGTGGATGCTCGAAATATGACCGATAAAGAAGCTCAAGGAGTAGTGATTGCAGCATTTGAATCACTTGGAAAAACTACTCCTGGAGGAGGCTAAAAATGGCAAATATGTATAATGTACCTACAGATGGATGTAACCTTGAAATCATGGGATATCCATTCTATGCTGAAGAGGTTACACCTAACGAGGCATTCAGAAGAAGAGACTATAACTTCAACAACATTGTTGGAGGAACACAGAAAGTTACAAAAGGTGCTTTTGTGGGATTGGATTTCACTATAGTGACTCATGTTGCAGTACCTCAGAATAATCCTAAAGTTCATAACAAGATCTTCAAGCAGATGGTGTCAAAACCTGTTAAGGTTGTCAGTCCAGAATTTGGAGGAAGTTTCAATGCAGTTGTCACTATCAAACCTGAGCATGTTTCTCCAAAAAGCCTAAAATTAACCATTAACATTAAAGAGGTTCCTAATAAGAAAAGCGGTATTATTGGGGAGAATTTTACTGTTCCTGCTGCTAGGGAAATCAAAGTCAAAAAGACAAAGGCAAAATCCAAGGCAAAAGATAATGCCACTAGTGATAAAAGCAAAAAAGGTAAGAAGAAATCTGCTGCTAAGAAAAACAAAGGTAAAAAGAAATAAAAAAATTTTAAGGTGATGTTATTTGAGCACTACTCTTTCAATTTCAAAAGCAGGTATAGAGATTTATTCTACTGAAGCAGCACCTAAAACCTCAACAACATCTGCTACAGAAGGGACAAGTTTTCCATTGCAGACTGGTGAAATAAATGGAGTCATTTATCTTGGTGAATTGTATAGTGATAATTTTGAAAGCGATTACACCGATATAAGTTCCAATTCAACAGTATCCGTTCCTATTGACTATCTGAAATATTTCCAAAAAGGAAATAGGATAGCTTTGAAGAAAGGCAATCAGAATAATGACAAGTTCAAATGGGAGGATATGGGGACTGCCATAACTGGTTTCATTAGTGATGTTTCATACAACAAGGAAAAGGTTGATGTGAAGATTAGTGGTATGGACAAGCTCTTGGACCAGGAAGCGAAGTTCAGTTTCAAAAAGACCAAAAGGTCAAAGATCATAAAGAAGATAATTGAAGCTTCAGGTTTAAAGGCTAAAGTCAATGTTGATGGATTAAAGGATGATGTGACTGATTTTACAAATATTTCAGAGTCAAGTGACAAATCCTCCTCATCCACAGCTACTGGTGGAGAGGGAGAGGATATAGATTCCAAGGTACAGGAAATCATAGGCTCTGAAACTGATGATTATAAGAAGATGGTGTTGATTCATGAGTGGTTAAGGAAAAACAATAACTATACTTACTACTCTTGCAGTAAAAAGGATTCAGCTAGTGCATGCTTGAAAAGCCTGCACTTGAATTGTGCAGATACTGCAAGATTGACCAGGGCAATGATGTCCTCTGCTGGATTGGATGCAGAAGTGGTCCATGGACCAGACCATTTCTGGACAATCATAATCATAGATAAGAAAGAATACGCTAGCGATGCTACAAGCCATTACCGTAAAATCAACCAGGTTTGGAAAGGGTTGAATTATTACAAGAAAAACGGTAAAAACCCAAGCTGCTAAAAAATATAGGAGGTGTCAATGGTATGGCCAACATAATTCTTGGCTGCGATTTGAACAAGGCAAGTGAAGATAAGAAAACACAAAAAACCATAGCGAAAAAACTGGAAAAGGTAGGCCATAACGTAGAACTTGCACCTATAGGTCCAGGACCTACACAAAACTTAATGGGCAAAAAGAAAAACAAAGGCAAAGTAGTTGTCATGCTTGTCAACGGTGCAGACCTCCAAACATATAAGGATTTCTATGTGGGCATGACAAAAGGATACTACCATACCAAATACGCATACTTCGGTTTGGAAGGGTGGATAAGTCCAGAAACATGTTCATGCAAAGGAGCGAAAACTGCGAAATTAAGAAAGGCACATGATGACCATTCCTCCGCATCTTTTACTGCAGATATCGTAGGCATGACTACAGAGCAAGTTATGGAAAAATACAAATCCAAAATCGCTTATGCCTGCGGTTCAAGTGTAGAGGAGTTAGGAAACAATCTTGTAAATGTGATTGGCGGAGGCTCCACTTCCTCATCAAAGTCTAGTGAATCTACTGGAGGAAGCATTAAGGAGGCTCTTAAAAAGGCTGTTTCCAAGTGGGATGGGGATGTTGAGATAAGGCTTGTCGAAGATACAGTATATGTTCATAAGATTAAAGATCCAACATCGACAAAGCTTCAGATTTCCGAATATGACAATGCGTTATATGATAACATCACAGTTACTGATGTGAATCCAGGCACAGTTAATCATTTGACATTGAAATATGGGAATTATGATTTGGCATTGCAGGATAAGAATCTGATAAAACGTTTCGGAAAGATTTCACAATCCATAAAGGCAGACAAATCAATCAAGGATTTGAAAAGTGCAAAATCATTCCTGAATCGTGAATGGAACAAGATTCGCCGTGATGATGGAAGGAGTGTAGAATGCAAAGTCAACGGCAGCCTCAAATATAAGTCTGGTTTATGGGTCCGTGTATTTTTGCCCTCTTATTTTATTGATGATTACATGTATATTACAAAGGTCTCCAACGATGAGGATGGGACCAACAATTGGACAACAAACCTCACATTAGTGGATTATCCTCCTAGCTTTGGAGTGGAGGAAGAATCGGAGACCAAAACTGGAGGAACATGATGGGAACAAAAGACATTACAGTTACAAAAGGCCGTGTTGAAGAGGCTATTGAAGGAGCAATAACCAGGACAATAGGGCCTAAGATAACTCAACAGATAACTAATGCTGTAGACAATACTAAAATACGTACTGGTATCATAACAAAATTCTATCCCTACCTGGATAAAGCTGAAGTGTCATTGGACAATACTGATGAAAAGGTTTTATGCAAAATACTCCACAGGTATGGTGGGGAAATGTTAGATTTCTTCACTCCAAATGGGGATGAAGACTATTGTACAGAATTGCATGAGCCTTGCATTATCCCACGTGGAGATCTTCAAGTTTTGATTGTGAACATTCATGATAGCGATAGTGATGACTGGCTAATGCTTGGTTATTATGCTGCTGAAGAATTAGTTGGCATTAACCCTGCAAATATGGGTAACTTGAAGATAACTACTGATGGAGGAACAAATCAATTCTGGATCAAGTTCGGTTACGATGGTTTAGACCTTCGTTTGCCTGACAAATCCACTACAAATATTGGTGATATGGATTCTGAAATGAAGGATCTTGAATATGCTACTTCAGATGATGTTTACACAAAACAGGAGGTTTATACCAAACAGGAAGTGGATGACTTATTAGAGAATGTTCCTCATGGAGGAATAGATATTGATACTGCAAAGCAGTTAATAAATACTGCTATAGATGCTCTTGACATTGATTTGGAAATCGATACAATGAACAATGGTTATATGAAAATTACAGCTGAATTAGATAAAGGAGAATTATAATTATGACTTCCGTGATGAAAGATGTAGTGACTTGGCTTAAGCAATGGTATTATACCGAGCCAGAAGTGGACACATTGATTGGTGGTTTGCAGACACAGATTAACAACAAGGCAGACAGCTCAACTGTTTCTGCATTGGATACAACTGTTAGTGGAAAAGCAGATAAGACTGGTGGTGCAGCACAAATCACCGATGCAAACGCTAACAACTATACAAATATAGGCTCATTGTCTAGTGATGCTACTCAACAAGCAATCAATGATGCCATTAACACAAAGATTGGTACATTGATGAGCATAGATTGGATACAAGTAGTTTCAACCCTACCTACAGCTTCAGCAAGCACAATGGGAAAATTATACCTTGTAGCGATAAGTGGAGCTAGTGGAACAAATGTTTTTGAAGAGTATGTTACTGTCAAGGATACTTCAACAACACCGACAAGCTATAGTTGGGAAGAATTAGGAGAGTTAAGTGCTAGCAGTTTAAGCATCAGTTGGTCAAACATTACTGACAAGCCATCTTCTTACACACCTAGTTCACATACCCATGGGCAAGTTACCAACGATGGTAAAATTACCTCAACTGCTGTTACTGTAGCTTCAGGAGATAATATTGTAATTACTGATGCAAGCGACAGCTCAAAAGTTAAGAGAGTTGCTAACCTCCTTGCAGGGCATATAAAAGATAGTACAGCACACAGCAATATCGGTTCAAGTGCTAATGCTACACAAGAAACTATAAACTCCGACATTGATACTGCATTATCCAACAAGGCAAACAAGACTGCTGCTCTTGGAACAACAATAACTCTAATAGATAAGGGAGAAACAAACGAGGGATGCATAGTATTTAATACCATTTCATAGAAGGTGATTGCATTGGCTCAAGTATTGAAAGATGTGGTGGCCTGGTTAGAGCAATGGTTTACAAAAACCGATGACCTTGCAGCAGTAGCTTTAAGCAATGACTACGAGGATTTAGACAATACTCCAAACATACCAAGTGGAGTGGTGGTTGATTTATCACTAAATTCAAGTTCAAATAATGCTATTGCAAATAGTGCAGTAGTTGGAGGGCTGAATGGCAAGCCTCACTACTCCTTAAGTTCCTCAGACTACAATCCCAAGATAGATACCAATGTCACAATAACAGTCAAAGTTACAAACTACGCAAACAGTCCTATTGCAAGCCATAGTGTAGTTTTAACCCTTCCTAATGCCACTACAACAACATTGACAACTAATATCAATGGTATTGCTACATATACCTATTCCTGCTCTACTTGGGGAATGAAAACATTCTCTGCAGGAGATTCTAACATACAAATCAATGTTGTAGGATGGAAAGTGATAGAAACTAAGCAAGATGGAACAAAAGTCTGGGCTAACGGCTAAAGCGTGATAATGATGAAGAAAGGAAAAGTTAAGATAAAACCAGGAATAATTGTTGACATGCAAGATTATGATGATGAGGCATTCCTATTGGAAGAGGAGATTCTGACAAATCATCATAACAAAGACAAAATTCAACGTAAATTAAACAAATGGTAGAAAAGGGAGTTGAATAAAATTGTTGCCTATAAATCCATCAAGTTATGATTTTAGATTTAACAAAACCTTGAATGAAGATGTGAAATTAACAAGCAACCAATATGGAGAATGTGATATAAGCTTCAAGAATGGAGATTATGAAAACATTACTGGCATAAAAAGTTTAGAGAATGCTTGTAAAATTGCCATATTAACAAGATTTGGTGAAATCAAGACAGACACTTATTCTGAATTCGGCTGTCATGCACATGAGGTAATCAAAGACAATCAAAATACTTTAACCAGGTATAAGCTTGAAATGTACACTACAGAGGTTCTTGAAAACATACGCAGAATAGATACTGTTGATTCAGTAACCATAACAGACAATAACGATTTTAACTATGATGTTGATTTTACTGTAACTTCAATAAATGATGAAAAAATAAGTGGAAGTGTAACTATATGAATTATGAAGAAAAAGCATATGAGGAAATCTTTGAGGAAATGCTTAATGATTCTCTTGATAAGGGCCTTATTAGTCATGCAGAGGATTTTGCAGATTTCATTGCAAACGAGGAAGACATCAGCAACTATTATGTGATGGACAAATCAGTTATTGCACGCATGTTTGAAATCGCATATGAATATATGACTGCTGTGTACGAATCAGCCAAGGTAGAATATGGTGAAGGAAATGACCTTGATGATATTGGTAAGATTGTTGGTATTGAAAGGCCATCTGCCACTTATGCTGAAGCTGAAGTGACATTCTCTATTTCACAAGCCCTCGAAGAGGACACCAATATCTCTGCAGGAGTAATTGTTTCTACTCAAGAAGAGGATATTGAATATCGCACACTTGAAAACATTTTCATTGCTGCAGGTGAAACTGAAACAACAGTTCCAACCATAGCAGTTGAACCAGGAGTAGGCAGTAAAGTAGTTGAAAACTCCCTTACAAGGATTGTTGATAGTCTTGAAGTCAACTTATCATGCAATAATGCAAAATCCAGTAGTGGCGGAACCGAAGGGTATACTGATGATGAATATCGTTACCTCTTGTTGAACTGGATTAAAATACATATTAAAGGTTCTGATGAAGCTTATGAGAATTATTTCGCTAACTTTGATGGAATTGATAGCTATAAGATTATTCCAAATTGGGATGGTACGGGTACTGTAAAAGTGGTATTGGACCCAGGCACACCTACTCAATTGAACAGGGCTTATGAAGACCTACAAGGAATCATAACTCAAGCTACCGAAGATATTGTCATGTTCTCTCCTACAAGCAAGTTTATAGATATCTATGCTGTAGTCAATGTTGATATTGACCAATTGAACCCTTACTCTACTGTTGAAAAGGATGCAATTAGAGCAAGGATCATAACTGCTATCAAATGTTTCATAGATGGAGGTTACAGGGAGGATGGTTCCTGGTATCCTGGCCTCGTGCTCGGCGAAGACTTCATACCTCATAAATTAGCCGTGTTCTTGGATGAGGAGATTACTGAATTGAAGAACATCAACTTCAATTATCCAGAAGATTATATCCCTATCCTTGATGAGGAAATAGGTGTAAGTAACACTATCACTATTGAAATGTTATAGGAGGTTGGTTACAGATGGTTAAAGATAGTTTGAAAAGCTTAATGGACATGTTCCCTTATTTTTTTGATAAAAGTCCATCAAGTAATTTCTATAAATCTCAAAGCGTTACCAATAACCAATTCAAGAATCTTTACCAGGCATTGTTTAATGTTAAGGAAAGTTTTCATCTTGAAAAACGCTGCTTGATTTGGAAGGAGCAGAACGTGCCTTATGATTATGTGATAAATTTCGTAGCTAATTATCCGCACCTTAAAAGTGTGAAATGTTACAAAAATGATACTCTTATCTATATGGAGGAATATTCAGAACAAGACAATGTAAGCTCTTTCATTTATTCATATGATAGCACCGAGGAAACCGATACCTTATTGGCAGATGTTGAAGAAAATGAAGAGGAAAATGAAGATACTCCATTGGTGATACCTGATGATAAATTCAGCATAAAAGTAGAGACCTATGATGAATATATCATCATGAAAGGTTTCCCAGAAAATGATGAAATCCTAGGAGACATTTATGATCATGATGAAAGCCTTGATGAAATAGGAGCATTCAACAACATCCCAAGGAAAACATACATACCTACAAATGATTATGCAAATACAGAGCCTCCATACAATGACAGATTAAGTGAAGATGACTATCATTACATGAACAGGATTCTTAATTACAATCTTAGAATACATGACACACCATTGCCCGTACTGGAATTATGGAAATTGTATGGAATCTCATCCACACTCATTAATCGTGAAAATGCATTGTTCAAGATGTTTGATGAAACAATGCATGAGGAAGGTTGGATTCCAAAGCCATGGGAACATAAAGACAAGCTATGCAATCCACAGATAGACCTTGGTAAATTCCTATTCGTATCAGTGAACACCAATATTCCTTTCAAAAACCAGAGAGTGAAATTCACATTCCAATTCCTGAACAGCTATGCTGAAAGATTGTCTAACCCTTCATATGTTGACATATACTTGAATGATACATTGATTGAAGAGAACTATGAAAGTGATGTTTACAATATCTCAGCAACATTACTGGATGAAGACAATACAAACGTTTTCAAGTTCATAGCAAATGATGGGGAGCTTCCTTTCGGAACAGAAGAAATAGAGATCAACATTGCAGGATGCAATTTCGCAAATTGGTATGTGAGTGCAAATGGGGATGACAGCAATACTGGCAAATCATTAGAAGCGGCATTTGCCACAATACAAAAGGCAGTAAATTCAGCTGAAGGAGAGGAGAATTTCATAGTTGTAAGTGGATCCAACACTATATCTTCTGCAGTAAAAGTTACTAAAAATTGCCGTATCCTTGGATGTAGTGATGCTGTAATAGAGAATACCACAAGCCCAAAATTCTTTGAAATATCACAAAACAAGACATTAACGCTTCAAGACATTACTTTTGTCAATGATGACATGTCTTCAACAATATCTAATTTGGAATTTAATAATGCAAACAGATCTAAAGAAAGCATTGTTGTAAGAATAGGCAAAGAATGGGAGGATGAGGAATAATGGCTAATGACAATTGTAAGATAATACTTAATGAACCTGATTGGACTCCTAATAATTATGACATTAGTTTCAATCCATCAGATATTCCTAAGAACATTCCAACTGAAACAGCTGATAATCTTCAGAAAAGATTACAGAAATTAATGCCAACTAGTAAAAGGATTCACATTAACCTTTTCACTAGTGAGATGAGTGAAAAGAATGATTTTAAAATTCATGCAAAGTTGAAAATAAATAAGAAAGAGGTTAAATTCATATGAGAATCAAAGGTCATTATTGTTTTAAGGAAAATGGAGAAATTATATTGGAAGGAGATAATCTTATCACTCTTCTTGGTGAATCTTTTTTCCTTAATCGTGCAATCAACAATCAATTTGAACCGATACAATACATTGTCCTTGGTACTGGAAGCACCAGGCCAAAGAAGACAGATGTTGAATTGTCTAACTTGACAGCTAAAAGGAAAGTTACTACAAGTGTTGATTTGAATGCAAAACAGATAATCCTTAATGCTAGCTTTGAAGCAAATGAGGTAATTAACACTTCAGAGATAGGAGTTTCCAATGATGATATACTTATCAGTCATGATATCTTCAATCGTATAGGTTCAGATTTCCTAAGCAACAGTATCGGTAAAGTTGATGTTGAGTATACTTTCAAGCTAACTACTGGTGCAGTCAGAAAAGATTTCATAGAATCTGAGAATTATGATAATGTATACTGGATAGCAGAGCCTACACAAGTTGTAGGAGTGTCAGAGGAAGATACACATTCAGGTTATGTGAATGTGGGTAGCATAGAAGATGTTGAAGATACTAATGCCTCATATTACTATTCCAGGAACACTAAAAATCTTTACATACATACTTCAAACAACAATAATCCTAATCTTATGAACATTATCCTTGAAACAAAATAAAGTGATATTTATGTCAAATTGTAATCCAAAATATAAAAATTTAAACAGAGTTCAATCATTCTCAGAGCAGAGGTATGCAACAGTCCAATTGTTTGAACAGATCTGTCAGAATGATGAATACCTTAAACAGAAAGTAGAAGAATTAGATTACCTTACTCCTCCTGCTGTACGTAAAAGGTTCAATCCAATACCAGTTGATAGGGATGTCAGTTACAGCTTCCTTGAAACAACCGATAATAATGTAACCTTTGATACCTCTTCACAATCAACAGTTTCAATAGATTTCAGCGATATGTCTGTAATTGATTCAGATATGAGTACTGCTGTAATAGAATCCTATGAAGATAACGGAGTAATTGTACATCAGGCTGTAGTTCCCCACACTCTTGGAGAGGTTGACAAGACAGTTAAGAACTGGGCTACTGGTCAGATTAACAGTTTCTGGTATGTGGGTTATGATAAGAACCAAACCTATCAGGTAAGGCCTAGTTGGTTACAGGATTGGAGGGAATCAGATATCCCTGCTGTCTGTAGGGCACAGACATTCACAGTACCTTCAGGCAAAGGCGGTAAACTTGAAGCTATTTCTCTCCAGATTGAAAACAATGGAACAACTTCTGCTAGTTGGGGAAGCCCATTGATAGTGCAAATATGGCCTACAAAAAACAAGACATTCCAGAAAATGACCTGGGATCCGAAGACCAGAACCAATGTTCCTGCAACTGGAACTGAAACTGTGCCAGTACCTGCAGGAGACATATATAATCCATTGGCTGAAGCAACTTATGATCCAAAAAGAACACAGCCAGGTTTTGTGAGCATTGTGTTTGATCAGCCTGCAACATTAGTGGCAGGGGAATCATATGCTATAGTGATGTTCAGCCCATTGTCAAATTGGAACCATTGTCCACGTATTGGCGGATGGGGCCGTAACTGTGCAAACAGCAAATATATGGGAGGAGATGCATTCTTCAGTAACAACAATGGAAGGACCTGGGAAAGATACGGCCGTAATGACCTTAAAGTTGAATACAGGTTAGGGCAGCTAACCCCATCTGACTTTGCATTCCAAGCAAATATCAGATTGGACCCTTCAACCAGGAGTACTGATACTCATTACCTTTACTTGAAGCCTATACTCACTAATCCTTTCAAGAAGGTTGTGCTCAGCTGCAATGATAGTGGAGATTCAGCAAGCTTTGCAGGGAAATTGGAATATCAGGTTTCAACCGATGGCAGAACCTGGTCTGCATTAGAGAATCATGAAAAATCATTCTCACCAGTAGATGGGGAATATCCAAGAATATTGTTTGTAAGGGTAAAGATGTGGACAACAAACAATGGGGTAACTCCAGTTGTCCAGGACATGAACATTTACTTCACAAACGTTTTGCCAAATAAGATGTATGTGCGTACTCATTTCTTCACACCTAAATTGTCTCCAATGCTTGGGGCCACTCATTGGGGAAGGATTTATGCTCCAGTAAATATGGATCCATCAACTGATTGTAAGGTTGAAGTCATCCAGGAAAAAGAGGTGACTGAACATTTCCAAATCATTACTGCAGAAGAATTATCAGAGTATACTTTCATTGAAGGCTTGGATGAAGAGAAGATTACTGATGATGACCTTGATGTAAGGTATGGTTATCTCATTGATGACCCTACTGCAATTGAATTGTTAAGAGAGAACAATGTTTATGTTAAGCCTTGGACAGATGATGAGGAAGTTGAGCATGGCCTTAGCTTCTATACTATAGATGAAGAAGAGAATAGGATAGATATCCCATTCTACTTGAAGAACAGTCCTGCTTATCCAATCATTGAATGTCAAATCCAACCTGCAGGTGATGAAGGAGTCTGCAATTATGGAGAATGGTATGACTTTAACGTGGATTATGACAATGATACAATCACATTAGCTGAAGACTTGATAAATGATGTTCCTGTAGGCAGCATTACTTTCACATATAATCCTATATTCATACAGGATTTAACACAATCAGAGATAGGCAGAACATATAATGGTGTTAACAGCAGCTATACCAGTAACCCATTAGTGATTGATTATTTTAAACAGGAATTCATTGTAAGTGATGACATATTGGAATCAAGACAAGTTCCTCTCAGGGCCTCTCCAGTAGATCCTTTGAGAAGTGTTATCCTGAATAAGAATACTGATGATGAAAGAGAGTTGATTGAAGATAACGATTTTGTTGTCGATTACACTAAAGGAATGCTTATCTTAAATATTGTTGATGAAGAGGATTACTCTACAATATTGAATTTGAATGATAAGTTGGAAGTGATTTACACTCCTAACCTTGAGGATACAGGCATTGCTTTAGGTTATGTTTGTACTCGTGAAGGAAATACTGATAAGCAGGTTAAGATTTTGCCTAACTGGGTTGAATATAAAGTTTAAGAGGTGAAAGGAATGGTTGATTTTAAAACTAGAATTTTTACTGAAAGTGATAATGATATTATAGGTGCTGAAGTAATTGTATTCTCAGATCAGGGAACTCGTATTGGTTCCATTGAGATTGCAAATGCTGAAGATTTGAATGCTTTGAGAGAGGAATTAGAGGTTATTGATGAGACTTATTTTGATGAAACAAGATTGAATGCTGTATTGGCTAACAGTCAGGAATCAACTACAATCAATGCTACATCAATTTCAGGTTACAGTTCATCTGACCTTGCGAAGGTTTCTCAATTAAGCGGTTATGCTTTAACTAACCATACTCATGTGAAAACAAGCATTACTGATTTGTATAATTATAGCATTAGCTGCAGCAATTATAATCCTACTATTGATACTGACATTAGCGTTACTGTGAAAGTCACCAATCAGGCAGGCAACCCTGTTGTTGGCCATACTGTCAGCATATTGAAAAATAACAGCAGTTGGAAAAGTGGAACTACTGGAAGCAATGGTGAGTTTACTACAACTTACACATGTTCAGAGTGGGGTTTGATTACTTTTTCAGCGAATAATCACAACAGCACACAAATCCTTGTAGAAGGATTTAGACAAATCTTTAGTAATACTACTGACAATCCGAAGATTATTGTTGAGCGAGAGGGAAACAAAGCACGGTTAATACTGTTAGGGTATACTGCCAATTTGGCAACATCTTTCGTACAGTATGGTTCTACTGCATTCTTGTCAAGTGTGAAACCAAAGCAAGCATTACTATTCGTTGGATATGATGACACATTCCTATTACGAGTTAGTGAGGATGGGAAACTTTATTGGAGAAGCAATACTGGATCTTCACAATCAAACAAGAATCTTTATGGACAATATGATTGGAGCATAGCATAAATTATGGCAACAACCAATTCATAACGCATTGTATATATGGGTTGCTAACTGATTGTGTGGTTTGGTACTCTATTTTCCCACTTGAAGCATTAACTCTTAATCTAAGATATGATGACGAAACAATGGAATACACATTGTGTTTTGGCCTTAAATTTGATGGGATTGTGTCGAATGCTTGACTTTCTGTCCAATTTCCACTTGTGTTATAAGTTCCACTTCCAGTTTGATTTAAAACATATTGGACTTCTTCATCATTGTAATATAATGTACCATTCCACATTGACTTGCTTTTGAAACCTTTAACCTTTATCTGCAAAGATACATTATTCGCTGAATAATAAGATTAATAAACCCATATTGCATGAGCATTGTTGTATCGTTTCATAGGAAAACCATCCTTTATATGATAATGCAAATGTTATATTTTCCAATTTGCATAGGCGACTATACCTGTCATACTTACACTGCTACCTGTAATACTACGATATTGCAAAACACCATCTGTTTTAATTCTAAGGATTACTGCTCCGAATTGTTCCATAAACGGGATATTAGCGGATGGTCTTGAGGACTGCCCCACAACATTTCCGAAATCTTTCCAACTGGTAGTTGCGGTTAAACTACCGCTGTAGTTTAGGAATAAATGCACAATATCCTCGCCCCTGTAATAGGTCTGATTTGTTTCTGTTACTACTCGGAAACCAGTTACTCGTATTTGTATGCTTGTATTATTCGCTGAATAATTAGTAGTACCATGTTGCTGTTGCTTCTATAGTTCTTGTCCCTGTTGATGTGGATTGTGCTATTATCTCTCCATTTGACTTTACTTCTAAACTTATTGTAGGGTTACTTGTTGCACAAGTCATCGTAGTTATTGGTTTGTAATCTCCGCAGGTTTGAGTATGAAGACTTACCCATCCTGTGCCTGTGAAATTGTAGCCCTCACGGTAGTATTTGAATTGCACTAACCGTAATCCCTTGTTAATACGGAGAGTACCATAAGTTACGGTTTGTACTGTTATTATCCCATTAACATGGATTTGTAATGTTTTATTATTCGCTGAATATCAATAAATATTATACTCTTTACCACTAAGGAAAACATTTATCACTATGGTAAATTCCTGTGTGACTTCTCTTGATTCTAATTGATTGATCATTACATTACTCATTGATTTCATATAGATTTCCTTTAATGTTTCAGGATTGGTCTTAATATATGTTTCATGAACTTCATTCTTGGATCTTCCCTGCAATGCATCAATGTATTCTGCACTTAATCCAATGTTGCTTGCATGGAACTTCCGTAGTGTATGTGAACGGAAGAAACGATATTTTCCTTTGAATCCCCAATTCATGGTATCGTTTATTTCCTGGAACCTTGACAGCAATGTTGATGTTGTAAATTGGAACAGCTTATCTGACATTTTTAGGTTTTGTCTTGTTTTAAGGTAAGTCACTATATGCTTAGTGGCTTCTGGACTGCAGAAAGTGTAATAGTATTTGCTTGTTTTAATCCTCTTCAGATAAAATGTAGGTACAACATCATTTCTTTTATCTAATTGTTCAAGTATTTCATTTAAGCTGCCTCCCTGGTGATATTCCCTAGTGGCATCTATGAAATCCTGTACTGTCAAGCTTAGCGTTTCTGCCTTGGCTGTACCTGAGGAAGACATGAACAATATTATGGCCTTGATGTCAATGCTGCTTATGTCAATTGCTTGTCTGATATGTTCCCTTGTTGGAAGATCCAAGTAATTGGTTTCATATTCCTTAGCATATTTAACTTCAGGAAGGTAAGGTATTTCAATCTCAAAGTGCTGATAGAATGTTTTTATCTTCACAAAATAAGAGCGTACCGTATTCTGTGATAACTTGCTGTTCAACAGGTACGTTCGATAGTTCAGCAATCTTCTTTTTATTTTCCTTTCCTTGAGTGGGATTTCCTGTTTTTCCTCATTGATAGCTTCATCAATAAGTTGGTCTATGCTAAGCTTATTGAATTTTTCATATTTCTTCAATGTTGAGAAATAACCTGTCCTGCTGCTTTCGCTTATGTTTCTTTGTTTACAGAATTTGTTGAAATTTTTGCTATACATACTAATTTTATTAGTCTATTAGGAGTTGGTATAATTTTTGATTCAGGATGTAAAAATTGTGCATTCCATAATCCTGAAATGGAGTATGGTTGTGAGATGGCAGATGACCTTCCTGTTGTCTGTAGTGTGAAAATGAAAAAAATACAAAATGAGATTAGAGAGAAAAAAAATGAAATTAAAAACAAGTATAATAATGAAAGAGGCTCCAGAGATAAAGGAGTTTATAGAAAAATACAAAAGAGTGCCTAAAGCTGCAAGTGTTGGCAATACCACTCTTTCAAGTTACAGCATTGCATACTTGTTCAGCAAGGTCATTCATGAGAAATTTGAGAATGCCGAATGTGGTCTTGCTAGTGTGGTTGTATACAATGCTGACAAGTATAAGGACACTATCAATGAAGAGGTTAAGCTTGCGGACTATACGGTCATGGTTAAGAATTTCCTTAATTTTTGTCATGATCATAAACGTGTTCCTGCATATATCACTACTCAAAAGTCCAGGACAAAGGTATCTTTTGAGCTGTACCTGTATTGCCTTGCAAAAATTATAGTGTTCTATCAGAAAAACAAATACTTGCCGAAGTATTGTGTGTTTAATAAAAGTGTTCTTAAAGATACTGCAACTAGTAGTGGAACCAGTAAAAAAAGCACTAGCAAATCTACATCAAGCAAGACAAAAACAAGTAATTGTTCCAATCCTTACACTTCCACTCCACATTACCTATCTGCAGGATGCAACAGACTTGGGCAATGTACTTCCTATTGGTGTGGTCCACACAGCATTCATCAGATACTCAAAAAGTTCGGCATAACTAAATACTCCGAAAAGCAGATAGCCGCCTATGCAGGTTCAACCACAAAGGGAACAGATCATCTTGGAATCAATACTGCAATAGCAAAAATCTCTAAAGCTACAGGAGTCAAACTTAAGGTTGAATGGAAAACATTCTCCAGTTTGGGCAAGGATGCCAATGCTCGTTTTGAAGCTTTAGGAAAATTGCTATGCAAATCTAATGTTGCTGTGTTGTGCCATATTGCTTATGCCTATGCAGGAAAGCATGCCATAACAAAGAATACTCCACAATCTCAAATCTTTGGACATTATGAAGTATTGGATAAGGTTAATGTGAAGACACATTATGTAAGGGCACTCAATAGTCTTGGAACCAAAAAGGCTGATGGTTCATATCCTGGTCATATACAGGACAGGCCATATGGTGTTCAGGCAAGTTTCTTTGCTAACACTCCAGGAGGACAAGCTGCACTTTGCATAATCACAAAAGTTTAGGAGGATTAGGTATGGGTTATTTGGATTACCTACAGAAGTTAAATGATTTTTGTTTTGAAAAATTCGGTTTGAATTCTTTAACTTTAGGATTACAAGTTAAGATAAATAAGAAGAGACATCTGCAGAATCAGCACGATTCAAGTGAGGTTGTTTTTGTAGATGATGAAGGTAATGAATTTGTACAATAAAAAAAATATTGAGGTGTTATAGTATGGAAAGTTTAAAGGTACCATCTAGGATTGTAAGTGTTGTAGTTACTGTTGTTCTTGCTTTGTTGACTTATGTTGCAGCTATGAGTCCTGAAGCTTTAGCTGCTTACTTGCCACAGGAATTTGCAGGTTATGCTACAATTATCATTGTAGTTGCTGCTGCTATAGTGAATCAGTATAGTGAAGAGAAAAGGGTTGAACGTGCTGAAGAGTTAGCTGTAGAGAAAGCTACTACTGTTCTCGGTTATCCTACTGAAGAAGTTGTTATGAATGATGAGTATATTGCTCCAAGTGATTCAGAAGCTGAACCTGAAGTTTCTGATGATGGATGTTAATCAAATAACACAAACCCATTGGATGTTATAGAGTAAGTAAAATTTAGGCCAGCTTGTGACTTTCTGTCATGGGTTGGCCTATTTTTTTATTTGAACATTTTGTTTGTTCGTATGGTTTAGGATTGTTTAGGTTTATGGTTTGAAACCTAAAGTTTATCAAATACATTACACAAATTATTATTACCTAGAAAATAGGTTGGAAAATGGTTTAAAAGTGTAAGGATTATCAATGCGATACACAGAGTATCACATAGAAAAACCTTACACTTTCACATTTTTTAGTTTTCAAATGCTCTCTAACATAATTTAGACAAACATTTGACAACAAATATAGTTTGCAATACAAAAAGAAAAAATTTCATGAGAAGATCTACAATGTTAAACCAAGAAGACCTTGAGATTCTTGATGACTTTGTAACAACACGAAACCTGCAGATATCCAGTAAAAGAATGTACAAAAATGCAATCAACAGGTATGTAGAGTCACAAGGAACTCACTTAAAAGAAATGCTGCAAGAAGCAGAAACAGAAGAGGAAGAAGGAATACGATTAAAGAATCGGACATTAAAGAAACGATTGATAAAGCATAGGAACTATCTCATTAATGAAAAGAACTATTCAACAGTCACATTGAAAAAGGCAATGACAATGATAAGGACAATCTACCATCATTATGAGATAGAGATTCCCAAGATACCTAAGCTGAATGAAAAGAATGTCAAAAAGTATGAGGAAATATATTACGATGACCTACCCAGCAAGGAATTGATAGCCGAAGCTATATCAATCAGCAAACCATTGATGAAATCAATCATACTATTCATATGCTCATCAGGTTGTGCAAGAAAAGAAGTGATGTCCCTAACCATTGGGGATTTTATGGAAGCAACATGTGAATATCATAACAGCACCGATGTTTACGATTTCATAAATGAATTGAAAGACCAGGACAATATCGTTCCAACATTCAAACTCAAGCGTAACAAAGTGAACAAATACTATTACACATTTTGCAGTCCTGAAGCTGTTACGGCCATCACAAGTTATCTCAACAGCAGAACAGACAACATGACCAGGGAATCCAAACTATTCAACATACACATAAACTACTTGAGCGTAAGGTTCGCAAGGCTTAACCGCAAGCTTGGAGGATACAAAAAAGGAGCATACAACATCATGAGAATGCATATGCTGCGGAAATTCCATGCTTCCAATTTGGCAAGAGGTGAAAATGGCCTGACCCTTGATGAGATAGATTCCCTCCAGGGAAGGTCAAAGGATATTGTCCAATCCTCATATTTCTATGATGATCCTAATGAACTGAAGAAAAAGTATATCAAAAACATGGATAAGGTCATGATAAACGTTGATGTGAAAACATTGACAATAGATAGTCCTGAGGTTTTGGAGCTGAAAAAGAAAGCTTTAGAATTGGAAAAGGAAAATGAGGAGATGAAACAGAACATCAACAAGACTGTTGATGATAGAATAAGTGAAGTGCTGAGTAAGTATGGTTTCTAAAAAAAAGATAAAAAAAGGTAGCCAAATATATTTTTATTTGGCTACGGCATTTCTGCCATCTTTAGGCTGTCATAGTATTCTTCAGCTTCAGGCTCTTCAACGAAACTATGAACATTGGCCTTGTTCTCTTCAACAATCTTCTTGACATCATCAATAGTTATGTTGAAGAATTCCTTTCTTCGATTGACTTTGTTGACACGTTTCTTATCAAAACGTTCATGAAGATTGGATTCCAATGTATAAGCATCCTTGCTGAATATGAATACATGTGAATCATACTTGAAAGGTACAGATGCATTACTTAATTCTCTGATTCTTTCTTCTGGATCATCTCTCCTGGTAACACCTATCTTGAATACCTCTTCACCAAAACTACCAATGTTACTGATGATATATACATATCCTGCTCCAGGAGTTTCTCTCCATTCATCTATTTTTTCAATTTCTTCATTGTTCTTTTCAAGTGCAGCTTTAAGTTTTGCTATTTCAGCTTCAAGTTTTGCCCTCTCTTCATCATTTGCAGCTTGAAGTTCTGCATTAGTTTTTTCAAGTTCCTCCTTTATTCTATCGTTTTCCTTGTTAAACTTGTTTTTCTCTTTCTCTAGTTTTTTCTGAAGCTTTTTCTCTTCACGTTCTCTTTCTCTAGCTTCAGCTAACATTTCTTTTTCTTCTTGCTTTTTGACTTCGTATTCATATGCAAGGTATAATTCTTGAATCTTTAGATCAAGATATGCAGGTTGTATCCTTACTCCAAGTCTTTCGTTCAATCTGTTCAATGTTTCATATGATTTCCTGATTCTTTTTTCGCTGTTTTCTATATTGGAATGTTTAACTTTACGTATGATTCCATCACATTCGGTATTGAAAGTTCTTAAAATTTGTTTTATGTTGTCATTAATCATGGCCTGTCCTTTACGTGCATCACCATTCAAGGTCATATTAGGGTTACCCCATGCAGCCTTTTTATCTTTGATCAACTGTTTCTGTTTTCTTCTTAATTCATCAAGTTTTTCTTTGTATGCTGTAGCATTTACAAAATCGTATTTAGGTTCATAGATTCCATAGCTTTGCATTTCAACTTCATCACGTAAAAGGACCACTTCTTGTTTTAGCTGTGATGCCTCTTGATTTAAATCTTTAACTTCTTCTCTTCTGTCTTTGAGTTTCAAATCAAGTTCCATCTTTTTGGATTGTTCCAGAGACTTATATTTTTCATCGATGTTATCAAGCTCTCTCTGTTTGTCAGCTAGTTTCTGATTGATTTCTTCTTCCTTGTCCTTTTCCATCTGCTTTAGCTTTTCATCTATGTTGTCTATTTCATTCTGTTTATCTGCGAGTTTTTGGTTGATCTCTTCCTCTTTGTCTTTTTCCATCTGCTTTAATTTTTCATCTATGTTGTCGAGTTCCTCTTTCTTTGCCTTTAGTTCATCGGATATTGTTTGTCCTGGTTGGTTCACTTTCTTGTTTAATAGGAATACTCCTATTGCTGCTATTGGTACTCCTATCCATGCACCAACCATTGTTAAGGAAATCAGTAAACCTATTACGATTAAAATTAAACCTAAGTTTTCTTTCAATTCCATTTTATTGTCAACTCCTTTAGTTTTTTTATAGTATTATTATCTGTTTTTTATTTATTAACATTTTTTATTTTGTCCTGGCCGTATTTTTTCTTGTGCTTTTATTATTTTGTGCTTTGGTGCATGAGAGTTAACTTTATAAATATGTAGTACATATATATAAAGTAAGCATTTTAAAACAAATATAAAAGGAGATGAAAAAATGTTCTTTAGCAAGATATGGCCTACAGGCATAATAGAACCAACAGTATATGGGGATTGGAAAACATTCTCCTACAATTATGGAATAGACAACGGATTAAATGAATCGGAAGCTGAAAGCTTTTCAGAAATGATAAATTATTTCATAGCAGATGGCCCTGCAGTACCAAAAGATAATATGTACTACAAGATTCAAAAATTGCAGTTTGACATATTAGCTGCTATGCCAGACATAAAGGCGGCCTTTGAAGATGATGAAATCTACCAGGTGAAAACACTATTTGATTTCATCTTTATCATATACAATGAGAAGATCTATCAGTATATGAAGAAGAGTGAACGTTTGGAAATCCGCTTGACAAGGAAGCAATTGGAAGATTTCAATAGTGTTCCTGGAAAGAGCAAGGCTGACAAACTTGAAACATTGTTGGAAAATTACTATAAAATTTAAAATTTAAAATTTTTTTCTATTTTTTTCTTATGGCCGATTTTTATGCAGTTGGCTATTTTTTTCTATTTTTTTCTGAACACGAATTTTCAAAATGTATGTGATTCATTTTTTAACGATGAACAAACTAACAATATTGGTAAAGAAAAGTTGAACATTAGTATTATTTAGAACAGAGTTATCTGAACGATTAATTTTATATATAAGCAAATACAAAACTATTAATAGCAATGGGTTAATGGTTTTTTATATATTATGTTGTCAAGATAGATCAAAAAAATAAGTTAGACTTTTATAAGAATAACTAAAAAAATTATAATTGTAATATAAAAAAAGTTTTCTTTTAATTTATTTACTACTTTCAACTGAATACTAGGAAGCGGCCACTTCTTAGTATTCATCCAGTAGTATCAGCAGATGAAAAATAGTAACACGTCGAAGTGATAATATTAGTATCTGTGATATTTATATATATGGTTTTGACTTATATTTATATTTTACTTATATAAATTGTTCTAATAGTTTAAAATCATATTTAAAGGATTTATTTAGAGTGATATGCAATTTTAAAAGCTTTGGCGAAGGCTTTTGCCGAAAATTTTTAAATCATTCTATAATATACGAACTTTTTTTAATTCCAAAAAAATATAAGTTTTTTCAATCTGGGTTTTTCTTGAGAATAATTTCAGCAGTATCCTCTGAAATGTTTACTTCCCACTCTAGTTCATCACCAGATTCAAAATTCAATAGCTTTACAATTGGTGCAGGAACTACAGTGATCATACTTCCTGCATTCTTTCTCATCTTAGTTTTGAATACCATTTTCATATCACCTTATTTATTAATTCTATATATTATATTTAGTAGTTTACAGTATATTAATCTAACTATTTTAATAGATAGTTATCTATATAGAAATCTATACATACATTTATATAGGAGAACAACATAATATTAATTAAAGAAGTCTTTCGAGAACGGCCATTCTCAAAGACATTCTTAAAAAAATGTCGAAGTGATAATATGAAATTCGTAGAAGAAGGAGTACTTTTCACACCAGAAGAGTACCACAAATACCTAAGGATGGAAGCTTGCATCAACGAGCTCCAATCAATGAAAACTGATTTTATACAAACTCCGCACGAAGAGGTGGAACCATGAACGAATGCGACCACTACAGACACCTTGAGGAGTTAGGCGATGATGGCCTCCCAGAATTTGAAGATGACATATATCTTCAACAAAAATGGGAAAACATGCATGCCGAAGAGGAACTTGAAACACTATCTGCAATTGAAGACTACATGAACAGCAACTGTCAAAACTGCAGTTTCGGAAAAGGTTCCCAACAATGTGAAAACTGCTATGTAGGAGGGTACTAAAATGTACAAAAGAAAACCTGCAAGTTTGCACAAATGCAATGCACATGAAACTCTTGAAAAACAGCTATCAATCTCTGCAAAAGAGTTGATCATAATCTTTATACTAGTTTTAATTTTCAGCCTATTCTGTTTCTTCAGTCAAGGCCCAACAATGGGTTATTTATAATAGGGGGTTACTATGGGTAATATTAAAACCAAATTTGGCACTGCAACAATTAGTGATGAAGGTTACTACAGGATAACATCTGTCAAAGAAGGCAATTGTAAAAAGTTACTTCATAGAATGATTTTTGAAGATTACTATAAAGTGACTATCTGTCCATGGGCTATTTTACATCATAAAGATGAAAACAAACTAAACAACAATATTGAAAATTTAGAACTTTTATCTCGAAGGGATCATCCAAGAAAACATAAGAATCCAAGATTAAAAGACAATGCTAGAGTCATCAAAAATGGATTCGCTAGAGGGATAAGAGTATGGTCTTTAAGATGGGAAGCTCAAAGAATGAAAAGGTCCTTCAATAAAGAAATGTTAGAAATGATGGCAGATGAAATAAACACATATTAAAGGTGAGAAGATGGCTTTAAAATTAAAGAATAGGTCAGAAAACCCAAGAAAAAAGGTTTTAATTTACGGCCTTGACGGAACAGGAAAAAGTACATTTGCAGAAACATACTGCAAACAAAACGGATTAAATCCTATCGTCATCGACATCGATGACACAAACTTCACAGGATTAGACATATTAGACTTAAGATTTGCAAATGACATGCAAACATACACTATAGTTAAAAACACTATTAAGGAGATAGGCAAAACTCCAGAGTATGACACAATCATATTGGATGGAGTAAGCAGCTTACTTGAAATGCTAACCTCAAAAGCTAAAGGTATGGCGGCATACAGTGATAGATCCAAACGTTGGAATGATATATTGTTTGAATTGGAAAACACTCATAAAAATCTGATTTTTATCGGTCAGATTGACCTTGAAATGTTATTCAATGATGACTACCAACCATCAAAAGCAGTGATTAAGGTAAACTCTTTAGTGAACGAGAAATACCACTGCTACATAGATGATAAAGGAAACTACACTTATGAAACCAAGAAATTCAGAACACTCGAACAGATTGAAGCTGAATCTAAAGTTACCAAGAAAGAGAAACCTAAACCTTCTGGCTTTGAAACTGCAGCCACAATAGACCCAACAGATGAGAATCCTGTAATAGAAAACTATGTCCACACCATAGCCAAAAGGGTAGCATTGCAAGGCAATAAGATAAGCAAAAGGACAATGAGAGCAAAAACTTTTGAACTCGTACAAATGGGAGACATCCCTACAGAACTAAAAGATGAAATCTACTTGTACATCAATGAGAATTGTCCTGGAGAAAAATGATGTTCATATTGTCACATAAGAAGTATGGGGAATTTGAAGACTTTGACGTGTCTTCAGAATCTTCCCCAAACACTTCATATCTAGTTACAATAGATCATGATGAAGAGACATGCTATTGCACATGTCCTGACTTCAGATACAGGAAAGACAACCTGAAGTTCGGAGGTGCAAAACTTGAGGATTCCGAACACCACTGCAAACATATACGTGAGGTATTGAATGAAGTTTAAAAAAGACGCTGTAGTGTCAGCAAGACTACATGAATCAACCAAAGATAAACTTTATAAAACTGGTTACAATGCTGCAGACGCTATTGAATGGTTTGTTCATGAATGGTATAATAACAATCCCAAAAGGAAGATTGCAATCAAGAAAGACATTCTAGAGATTCAATTAGCTAACTGGAAAAAAGTAGAATGTGATGCCCAAATTGAAATTGAAGCTTTAGAAAAACAGATTGAAGAGCTTATTGTTAATGAACCTGAAGACATTGATCCAGTTCCATATATTGAAGATGTTTTACCTGATAATCTTCAAGAGGCTATAGATAGAATCAAACCAGTATATGATGATAAGAAGGATATGCTTGTAGGTAAGAATACAACTCCAGAAGAAGCTTTAAACCTTTTCATTAACAATAATGGTGATTTCGTTATGAATGTCTATAATTCTTTAGCTAAGACTTTGAACTGGAAAGAGTTTAGGGAATTGTTGTTATCTGAGGTGATAACATAAATGTTTACTTTTTTTGTCATACTTTTTTGAAAGTATAGGTTGGTGAAAAAAATGTTTACTGTAAACTGTTTACGTTTACTGTTTACACGAATTTCCAACAAGACATATTTTAAAAAGTATTACATTATTTGTAAACATTTTTATTATTATTATATTATTATTAAAAATATTTTATTATATTATATACGAATGGTATAACGAAGTAAATTTAAAGGTGATATGATATGGAAATGAAAGATTTTGAAAGGAGAGGTAATGGTGTAACATACATTTACAAATGTAATATAGCACCATTAAGTTTTAATTTTAGGCAAAAAGACGGTAGAACAGATTTCCAAATTTTCGGTTATGGATATGGAGTTTGTAAGCATATCAAGACTGAATATTTAGAAAGAGTAGACTCTATAGAAGAATGTAATTCAAAACTAAAAGACTACATGGAAAAACTGGAATTAATTCTTGAAGTTACAGAAAATCCCGATTACACTAAATTCATAAAAAGTCTTAAAAATATTCAATCTTCCCCTATTCGTAAAGAGAGGTTAAAGATTAAATCTTCTGATGGTGTAATTGAGATGTTTGTAGAGTATAACCACAGATATGGTTATTTTGCTATGGTTCGTGATGTATGTCTTGATGATCATGAAATTAAAGATGGGCAATTAAGGCCGGTTTTTGCTACTGAAAAAGAAGCTGAATGTGCAATACAAGAAGCAATGAATGAATATGAACTCAAAGGGTATTACACAAGAGAACTTAGTAGAACCCCAAGGCTTGCTTTTGAAAATGAAAAAGATGAAAGAGTTGTTAAGGCAATCCAAGAAATTATGAATCCTTATATCTGGACTGTAGATGAAAGAATTTATCTCACTAAAGAGCAACTTTTAAAAATTATGGCAATGCTTGAACATGACATTATTTGAGGTGCTTTAGATGGAAACTAAATTCGGTAATGCATACAAACGAAAGGATGGATACTACCAAATTAGCAGCGGAATCCACCAGGGCAAATTGCTTCACAGATTGATATATGAAGATTCCTTTGGATCAATACCAGAGGGATTTTCAATCCATCATCTTGATGGAAACAAAGAAAACAATCTACCTGCCAACCTCATCATGCTCTCTAAATCCAACCATCATAAATTGCATATGAACAAAACCAAACATCCACGTTGGAATCATGGCCTCATCGATGAAGCTGGAGGAATAGAATTCCTTTCCGCTGAAAAGAATAAGGGAATGAGCATGCAAGACATTATAAAAAATTTAGGCTACAGCAGCAATACTGTAGCCATCGTACACCAATACCTAAAAAATAGAGGACTAAGGTGGAATCAGATATGAGTGTCAACATGATTAGCGAAATGATGCATAATGTCATCATAGACCAGCCAAAAACCAAAGGCAGCCAAAAGACATTATACGAAAAAGCACATGGCAAATACATTCACAAAACACCTAACTCAACCTATACCATATGCAAAAACATCAACGGCCAAATGAAAGCATTCGGAA